>BNJV01002624.1_pt1:0-67500 | contig 316633 bp, 451 predicted proteins | sample 8540591 | NCBI WGS metagenome assembly BNJV01 (sample SAMD00202457, study PRJDB9452) | human saliva metagenome | host: Homo sapiens | reverse complement strand
TTCATTATATTTTTATAAGATTGTTTTTCTAAAGTTGCTTTCACTTCATTTATTTCATCAACAACTCGATTTATATATTCCAATTTAAAATCGTATTCTCTTATACTTTCAGAAAGTTTATCGATAAATAAATTATTTTTCTTTTTCATTTTCTTCTTTGCAATGCACTTGCTTCAGCTATAATTGAACTATCTAATCCTAACTTTGCTGAAATATTTATCGCATTTGATTTTCCAGGTAAACCTATTATAAATCTGTATGTAGGTTTTAATTTTTCAAAATCAAATTCCATAGAAGAATTTTTATAATATTCCGATTCAAAACAATAATTTTTAATCTCTGGATAGTGAGTTGTACATAACATTGTAGCATTTAGTTCTTTAAATTTATCAAGAAGAGCTATCGATAAAACCGCTCCTTCACTTGGATCAGTTCCTGAGCACAATTCATCTAAAAGAATTAAACTTTTTCTCATTTGTTTTTCTAATATATTAATGATATTTGTCATATGCGAAGAAAAATGTAGATAAATTATTTTCTATAGACTGTTCATCCCCTAAATCAACAAAGACTTTTTCAAAGAACCCAACTGTAGATTCCTCTAAAGCGGGAATATAAAAATCCTAAGTGAGACAGATAGACGCATAATCCTACCGTTTTTTTAATATTACAGTTTTTCCCACCGGTATTAGGTCCAGTAATAATAAGTGAGTTTCCAAAATTATCCAGAATAATATCATTTTTCACAACAACTTCTTTATCTATCAATGGATTATATGCTTTTTAAATTAATTTCTTGTTTATGAACAATGTTTTTGCTTATTAAATCCCTTTTTGACTACAAAAAAATTCATTTTTAGAAAAAAATAAATTCTACTTGAGAAAAAAATTCCATAATGAATTTAACAATTCATTTGCTTTTTATTTTTATAACTTCCGAGGCATCTTTTAAGATTCTTAATATTTCTTCTTTTTCTTTTCTTCGTAAAATTCCTATTTCATTATTTATTTCTACATTTTCTTTCGGTTCTACGTAAAATGTATTTCCAGAAGCAGATTCATCATGGATTATTCCTCCAAAAATCATTCTTATGTTCTGGTTTAACTAAAAATTACATCACGATCATTACGCTTAGTAACAATAGCCTCTGTTAATTTTTTTTCACATTTGCTCTTATTATATTTTTTTTAATACTTGATCACTTTTTAGTTTTTAATTTGGCAATATTTGCTTTTATATTTTTTTAATTCTAATGATGCATCCGGTCTAATATAGCCATCTTCATCAACTATTCTATCTAAGTATTTCTCTAAATCTTCAAAGTTATCTAGTTTTTCTATATATTTATCTAAACTACTATAAGATTTATTTTTCTTGAATTTTTTTATTCCTTCAAAACGTTTTGTAAATCTATCATAAACGATAATATTCCTTAAAATGTAAAAACAAGTCTTTTTCTGAAAGAATACTATCTATTTTAGCTTTTTAACGCTTGCTTCATAATTGTAAATTTTTCAAACGAAATTCATTTGGGTATTTTCTTAGCAATTCATATGCTTCTTCATTTTTCTCTATGGACTTCTAGTAACTTATCAAAATCACTTATATATTCAAGATTTTTTTATTTTTTTCATAAGATATTTCTGAATAACAATATTTTTTTCTACATCTTTTAAGACTAAATCTAAATTCAATTTTTTTTCGAATTATCTTATCCAATTAATTTTTCACCCCTTCAAACATAATATTTTCTTATATTCAACAAAAAAACTATTATACACTAAATATATTCTTTTTAACAATTTTATTAAACAGAAAAAAATAGAGTAATAATTTAAATAATTTAACTATTACTCTATTAATATTCTATCTATCGAAAGAATAAAGCTTTATTAGCTGTTTTTGATAATATTGGTGTATTTTCCAAAAATATACCCTGGAAGTGTTGAATTAGTGAAAATTGTTGTTTTCCATTCAGATGTTGGTAAAATTGTTCCAACATAAAGAATTAGAAAGATTATCAAATAAATTTCTACAAAAACCTAAAAATAGCTCCTAAAAAAATCTATCTGTTGTCTTTTATTAACGGTAATTTTTCTTATTAATCCAAAAATAGAAGCTAAAACTTGAATTATCAATCGAATCACAATAAATATCACAACAAACGAAATAACCCTATAATAAGCAGTAGGAATATTAAGATTTTGATAAATACCGTTTAATCCTTCTGTCACGTTATCAGGTATTGGAATTAATCCTGTAAATAAATAAGCTAAACGAGAACTGAACAACATAGAAACAAGATAACCTATTATAATTGTTCCTAAATAAAAAAAGTTGCATTATAAGTCCTCGTTTATAACCCTAGATAGACTCCTGCAAAAAGAAGTAATACAATTAATATATCTACCATAACATCCTCCTTTCATAATTATATTATACAATTGTAAGTGATTAACTTTTAAAAGTAGCATTAATCCTTTTTAGACTAATGCTACTTTATTAATTAAAAAAATAATTTTTTTATTCTAATCCTACGATGTATGGGATATACTGGTTGCCCTGATTCTACAAGTTCAACTTCTACATCAGGATATTTATCTTCGATTAATTTTTCTAAGAAATCAGTATATTCATCTGTACTTTCTTCACCTAGGTAAATAGTTACGATTTCTTTTATCTTCATCAATAGATTTCTCTAATAATTCTTCTAATACAGTGTTAAGTGATAAATTAGAGACTACAATTTTTCCCATCACGAATCCCCATAAATTCATCTTTTTTTAATTTCTACACCTTCAATATGCGTATCACGAACAGCATGAGTTACTTCTAAAGTACTAACTGTCCCTAATACTTCTTGCATGTTTGCAAAGTTTTCTTCTGGACTAACATTAGGATTAAATACCATAACTGCAGCCAAACCTTGAGGCGCTGTCTTTACTTTCTACAACATAAACATTTTCTTCTGCTAACTCTGCTGCTTGTTTTAGCTGCAAGTTGAATATTTTTATTATTAGGGAAAAATATAAATATTTCTTAGCATTTACTTCTTTTATAGCCTTTCATAATATCTTCTGTTGAAGGATTCATAGTTTGACCACCTTCAACAACATAATCTACACCCATCGAAGTTAATACTTTACTTAATCCACTTCCCATTGAAATAGAAATCATAGCTTGTTCTTTAACTTCTTTCGAAGTAGTTGCTTGTTTAGATTCTTGTTTTCTTAAAACTTCTCTATGTTGCTCTCGCATATTATCTGATTTAATTTTTATAAGCTCTCCATATTGTTGTCCATAATTGAATACATCTCCTGGAGTCTCAGTGTGAACGTGAATTTTTACATATTCACTATCTGAAATAACAAGTAATGAATCTCCAAACTCACTCATATCTTTACGGAACTGATCTTCATTAAATTCTTTTTTATCTTTATCTAGACGAACAGTGAACTCTGTACAGAAACCATATACGATATCTTCTGGATTCATAAAGTCCATATCATGATTATCTTCAAATTGCATATCAACTATATTTGTTTCAACTGCATCTAAACCGTCGATTTCTTCTCCTTTAAGAGCAGCAACAAAGCCTTGATATACACAAACAAGTCCTTGTCCTCCTGAGTCGACAACACCTACTTCTTTCAAAATAGGTAATAAGTCTGGTGTTCTTTTAAGTGATTCTTGTGCTTCTGCATAGATAGCTTCCATTACTTCAATAACAGATGTTGTACTTTCAGCTTTTTTAACTCCTGCTTCTGCTGCTTCACGAGCTACTGTTAAAATAGTACCTTCAACTGGCTTAATTATAGCTTTATAAGCTATGCTTACACCATTTTGAATTGCTGCTGCAAATTCTTTAGAATCAATTTCTTTCTTATCAACAATGTATTGTGACATCCCTCTAAACAATTGAGAAAGAATAACCCCTGAGTTACCACGAGCTCCCATTAACAATCCCTTTAGAGAATGATTTTCCCTAGTTCTCCAATATTTTTCAACAGTATTAGCTGCTGTTTCTTTAGCTCCTGAAGACATAGATAGGTTCATATTTGTTCCTGTATCTCCATCTGGAACAGGGAATACATTTAATGAATTTATTTTTTTCTGCATTTTTTTAGCTAAATTTCTAGCACCTAAGTCTATCATTTTAGCTAAAACAAGGCCATTTATCTTTTTCCACTATCTTTCCTCCTATTTATTCACCTTGATGCCTTGAATAAAGATATTAACCTCATCCACTTTAACACCTAATGTTTTTTTCAATTTGATATTTTACTGAAGATTGAACATTATTAGCAATTTCTGAAATTTTTTTGTTCCATACATAACTATAATATATAAATCAATTATTAATTTACCTTCATCTTTTTTTACTTTTATTCCTTTTAGAATAATTTTTCTTTACCTAATATTTCTGTAATTCCATCTTTAACTTGATTTTTTTACTAGCCATTCCTATAATTCCGTAACAACTTACCGCTGTACCTCCAGCAACTGATGCAATCACATCATCGCTGATAGAAACGTGTCCTAGCTCATTATTAATTTCTAATGCCATACCTTTTTTTCCTCCTATTTAAAAAAATAGACAAATGAACATACGAATTATTATACCTTTTTTTAGAAAAATACAAGTAAAACATTGATATTTTCAGAAACAAGAGCCTTTGATTATCTCTTATTTAATCAAAAGACTCTTATATATATTACTTATTATTTATTCCCGTTAATCGACTCTTTTCGAATGTATCATCAAAGTGATTACATCACATACTGGCGTAGGGATATTATGAATTTTTCCCTAAACGAGATACTTCTCCGTTTAAATAGTCTATTTCTGTTAATCTACCATTTTTCATATCTTGATATAATGATGGATAGTGTAATCCTGCTGTTTTAGGATCAAAAACAATTTTCTATATTTTTTTCTCAATTATATCTTGCTTTAACATCGATGCCTTCTGCTCGACCAACCGCTGTTACTTCATCTAAAGATAGCACAAGTTAACTCTAAATTCTTTTCATAACTACCATATTGATTTAATATTACAATCAATTAATGTACAGTACGTATTTAAAACACAATTTAAATCCTGCTTTTATGCCAGATTGATTGATAAGTATTATCTGAATAATTTAGATTTAAACCTGCTTGGTTTAGTCGCTCAATAATTTCTAAAGTTTTTTTCTAGATTATCCTCTTTCACTTGTTTTTATCTCAGTTTTCCCAGTACCATAAGCTTTTTAAAACACCTGGGTCCTCCTAATCCACTCGTCCATACAGTAACACCTATTAAGATGTTTTTTTCATCTACAAAGTCTTTTTAAAGTATCTACGTGACCTAATCCATTTAAGATACAAATAACTTTTTGTATCTTTATGTATTAAATGTTTTACTTTCTCTAGCATACTTCTCAACTGCATTGACTTTGTAGCTACAAAAATTACATCATATTCTCCCTGAAACTTCATCAGGATAATATATAGGGTATATGATAATTACCAAGCTCTTTGTTATCAATAATGACCTTTCAAAGCCATTTTTCTGTAATATTTTCTACATGATCTTTCCATGTATCAACAAAAAGTAACATCTTCTCCATTTTTCAAACAACATATAACCGAAATCTTGATCCCAATGCTCCTGCACCTGCAAATAAAAATTCTCATAGTAGCCTCCTTTATATATTTAATTCTTTATTTTTTTAGGTGAATTATTAATTTATCTTAATACTCTTATAATCCAACTATTGACTACATATTTTTTTAGTATATTATTCTTACCTTCGATATTTTTAATTATGCTCACATCTCAATTTAAAAAAATTTCTTCTACATTTTTTTGTTAACGTTTACAAATTTGTGAAAAAGAAGAATCGACTTATGTCGAATCTTCTATAGGTTTTTCTGGTTTGTATGCATCTACTGTATATAATTTTTAAAAACATTACAATAGAATCTATCAGCTAAGAATGCCACTCCAAAAAGGAATTACAAAAAAATGCTAAAACAATTTGTAATAAACCTCCGTGAGTCATCTCATATGACTTTTAGTGGCCCAATTAATCCGATAATACCAAAACCTGCACTTTCATGCGTTCCTACAATATTTAAGAAATAACCAGAAATTCCAGTTATTGCAGCAGTAGTTAAAATAGTTAAAAATAATTGAGGTTTTTCTCGCACAGTTTGGCATCATTAATTTAATAGCTCCTAAAAATAATCGCTGCCGTGGCTCCTCTACTATTTGCTCTAAATGTTCCTATTGCTAATACGGCTGCTGCGGAAACTAATCCTAATGTTGCTGCTCCAGCACCTATATAATTTTCATTTGTAAATAAAATTATACCCATTGCTACTGTTGATACAGGTGTTACAATTAGACATGCAAAAGCCATAGTTATCAACATACACATTAAGATTGGTTGTAACGTAGTAAACTCAAATATAATTGTTGCTAATAATTTAGTTAGACCTTTCATATAAGGTAATGTCACTAAACCAAAAGCTGCTACTAATCCACCAATTATTGGAAGAAATATAATTGTTACTGCACCAAATTTATCTTTTTACCAACGAAATAAGTAATGCCCCTATAATAGCTACTAGCATTACATTGAATAAATCCCCATCGGTACACCTGTCCAAGCTTTATTAGCAGCATTATAAGTCAATGAACCACTTCCCGCTAAAACTGTTGCTCCTAGTACAGATGATTCTAGCGGTTTAAATTTTTAAAAGATTGCCCTACAATAACTCCAACTAATACAGGAATAGAAAATTGTAATAAATACATTGCTTGTGATAATGTAGTAAATAAGCTAGGGGCAAATAATGTTCCTAAGTATTTAAATAACGTACTCAATACTGCGTTTTGGAATTAAACCAGCTACTACACCTAGTGCTGTACCATTCAAAAATTATATTAAGAAAATCCTTTGTTTTTTTCGTCATATACATCCTCCTTTTATATTATTATACTATAATAATATAAAAATCAAAAAAGTAAAGAATTTTTTTGAAAATTTCTATAATTTTTTTCTTTTTTTATTTTAGATTAATTCACAGAAAGCTAACTTTATTAAAAAAAGTAGCTCTATTGAAATTTCAATGAACTACTTTTCTTTTATAGTAATGGTTTTTATTAGGTAATCCTAGCTTTTCTTGGATATTTGTTCGGTGTTTCTTTTGCTTTTTCTTATTTCCAGTATATGGCGTTCTTCTCCTTCTAAGTCAAATTCTATATCTTGTTCTAACTTTCCACCTAATAGTTTTTATTGCATTTATTGCTTCATTCGTTTCTTCTTCAGCTTTTTTTGTGCTTTTTAAACTCAAGAAATAACCACCTTTTTACTAATGGTAGGCATAGTTCAACTAAAACATTTAAACGAGCAACTGCCCTAGCTGTTACTATCTCAAAACTCTCTCTAAAATTTTTTTATCTTGACCAACTTCTTCTGCACGTGCATGTATAAAGTTGCAATTTGTCAATCCCAATTCCTCTTGAAGTAGATTTAAAAAAATTTAATACGCTTATTTAACGAATCAACTATTGTTACTTCTAAATGTGGATATAATATTTTTAAGAGGAATCGAGGGAAATCCTGCTCCGCTTCCTACATCACAAATATTACTTACTTTACTGTAATCTCTATAAAACGAGAGTGAAATTGAATCATAAAAAATGTTTTAGCATAAAAATTCCTCTTCTTCAGTTATCGCAGTTAAATTAATTTTTTTGATTCCATTCTACCACTAATTCAAAATACTTTTCTCATATTGCTTCTTTTTGAATATCACTAAGAACTATATTTGTTTTTTCTTCGACTTTTTTTATAGAATTGTTCCTTATTCATTATTCATTCCTCTTCTTTTGTTCTAAGAAAAACTAATAGAATAGAAATATCCGCTGGATTAACTCCAGAAATACGAGACGCTTGACCTATAGTTAGCGGTAAAACTTTTTTTAAGTTTTTTTCACGAGCTTCTATCGCCAAACTCGGTACATCATCATAATCTAAATCACTTGGAATTTTCATCGCATTCATTTTTAAGTTTTTCAACTTGTTGTAAAGATTTTTTTATATATCCTTCATATTTAACTTCTATTTCTACTTGTTCAACAATATCTTTAGGCAATATTGTAGAATCATCTGCTAAATACATAACATTTTTTTATGGCTCAATTCTGGACGTCTTAACATATCAATTGCAAGTATTCCATCTCTTATTTCTGCACTATTTAATTCCACTAGTTTTTCTAATGTATTTTGCAGTTGGTGTTATTCTAAATGTTTTTAATCTTTCTATTTCATCAGCCACTGCTTGACGTTTTTCACTGAATTTTCTATATCTTTCTTCAGTTACTAACCCATAATTATATGCTTTTTCTGTTAAACGCATATCAGCATTATCGTGACGTAGTAATAATCTATGTTCCGCACGCGATGTCAATAATCTATATGGTTCATTTGTTCCTTTAGTTACTAAGTCATCTATCAAGACACCAATATAAGCTTCATCACGTCCTAAAATCATAGGTTCTTCACCTAAAATTTTACACGCTGCGTTGATCCCCGCCATAATTCCTTGACCAGCCGCCTCTTCATATCCACTTGTTCCATTAATTTGACCAGCAGTGAATAATCCATCTATTAATTTTGTTTCTAGAGTCGGCCATAATGTCATAGGGTTTATTGCATCATATTCTATGGCATATCCATTTCTAATAATTACTGCATTTTCTAACCCAGCTATACTTCTTACCATATCATGTTGAACATCATCAGGTAACGATGTTGACAATCCTTGAATATATATTTCTTTTGTATTACGCCCTTCAGGTTCTAAAAATAATTGATGTCTCTCTTTATCATTAAATCTCACGTATTTATCTTCTATACTTGGACAATATCTTGGTCCTGTTCCTTTTATTACTCCTGAGTACATAGCTGAACGCCCAAGATTTCTATCTATTATCTCGTGGGTAGTTGTATTTGTATAAGTTAACCAACATGGAATTTGATCTTCAACATATTCCGTAGTTTCATAACTAAATGCATACTTCTCATTATCACCAGGTTGAATTGCAGTTTTGTGAAAAATCTACACTGTCCGCATTAACACGCGGAGGTGTTCCTGTTTTGAATCTTACTAAATCAAACCCTAATTCTTCTAATTGTTTTGCTAAATCAATTGATGGCATTTGATGATTCGGACCTGATGAATACTTTTACATCGCCGATAACTATTTCTCCACGCAGATAAGTACCTGTAGTAATAATAATTACCTTAGCTTTATAAGCTGTGCCTAACATAGTTTTCAGTCCAACTACTTTATTATTTTCTATTATTAACTCTCGAACCATCGCTTGTTCAATATCTAAGTTAGGTGTCCCTTCTAAAATACGTTTCATTTCAGCCTGGTAAGCTACTTTATCAGATTGCATTCTCAATGCACGAACAGCTGGACCTTTTGCTGTATTTAACATCTTACTTTGAATATTTGTTTTTATCCGCAACACGTCCCATAAGTCCACCAAGCGCATCAACTTCACGAACAACTATTCCTTTGGCAGGCCCCCCCACACTTGGATTACATGGCATAAAGCCAATTGTATCCAAATTAATTGTAATCATAAGAGTTTTTACACCTTTTCTGCTCGCCGCGTGCGCAGCCTCAATCCCAGCATGACCTCCCCCAATTACAATAACATCATATTCTTTTTAAAAAAATTTAGTCATAGTACCTCCATATATTTTAACGTAATTGCAAAAATAATGCTTTGACCAAAAATTTTTGATACATTACTAATTTTTTTACCTTTATTATATTATCATAACCATATAAAAAAATACGAATAATATACTTTGTAGATTATTTATAAATAAAAAAATCGCAATACAAATTTGTACTGCGATTCCGCATTCTCTACTTTTTATTTTTCAAATTTATCAAATTCTTCTTTATTAAATAATTTAAGATGTTTATCAACCATAATAGAATTCGTCATCCCACCACTTACATTTAAACAAGTACGTCCCATATCTAAAATTGGATCTATTGCTAAAATTGGATTAATTTGATTAAAGAACGCTCCAAATCCAACTCCATTAACTGAAACTGATGCAGCCGTAATTGCTGTCCCTGGCACACCTGCTATTCCTACTGAACCAAGAGTCACAACTATAATTGACATAACAAATAATGTAGCATCAATAGCTATACCATTAGCATTTGCTAAAAATACTATTAGCATTGCTGGATAAATACCAGCACACCCTTGCATTCCTGCTGTAGAAGAAAATGAAGCTACAAAGCTTGCAGTCGATTGATTGACACCTAACTCTTTTGTAAGAGTATTGATAGTTAGGGGTAATGTACCTGCACTTGAACGTGACGTAAACGCTAGTATTAATGCTTTTACTTGCTTTCCTAAAGTATGTAATTGGAGATAATCCATGAAATACTAAAAAAATAATCCTTGAATTATAAATTGAACAATTACTGCTAAATAAAGTAGTATAATAAACAGTAATACATCTTTAATAGATTTTTAGTCCACGTTGAGCAATTGTATTTTGCCAATAATGGAATTACAGCATATGGTAATAGCTTTATGACCATAACTGTAATACGGGACACTATAGCATGAAGACTTGCTATGTATCCAACAAAAAGATTTAACTTTGTCTTTATCTTTATTTTGAATATACCTTGCAGCTATTCCTATAAACATAGCGAAAATGACAATACCAATAACATTAAAATCAACCATAGCCTTAATAGGATTTGACGGGATTAATTCACGTAAGATAGTTACTACATCTTTTACTTCTTTTTATTTTACTTTCACCGCTACCTAATATTATAGAACTGCTTCCTAATTTAAATGCTGTTCCTACTAAAAAAACCAACTGTTGAACTTATTGCTACCATCCCTAGAGTAATTATTAATGTAAAACGTGTTAATTTTTTTTATATCTGTATTAGCATTTATATTAACAATAACATTAATAATTGACACTAAAAACCAATGGAATAATTAACATTTTAATTAAATCAATAAATCCATTTCCGAATAGCGAATACCATTTTGTAATTTCTACAACATATTTTTATTTTTCGTTGGATCGTCACTAAATCCAGAATATGCTTGAATTACAATTCCAAGTACTAATCCTATAGCAGTTGCTAATAGCGTTCTTTTTGCCGAACTAACACGTCTTTTAGATAGATAATACATTAAATAAAAATAACGTAAAAAAAGCAATACTAAGAATAATAATGTCTCCTTTGTAGAAATCATAATAAATTTTTTTCAAAAAAATGTAAACTTGTTTCCCATTCTATTGTACCTCATAATGAATTAGATTTCCTAATTCACCTTTTCTATAATTTTTGTTGTGTAATTTATTAATTAATTCTCACAACAACTACAGATAGAGTGGAAACGAATAAATTCATTTTCCATAGTATACCTCCATAAATAAAAGATGTATAATATTAAACCACTAATAAAAATAACTTTTCAACTTATATGCTTGAAGATAAAAAAACTTTCTTATCTTATATTTACTATTTTTGTTTATATAGGTTATAATACTAATTAGTTGATAATAAATTTTAATTAGAATCGGAGTGATATTGGTGAACATAAAAATTAGTATATGCTAGCTTTAACTGGCAATACAGAGATGTTATCAGACTTAATAATAGAAAAAAATTTGAAGAAGAAAAAGGTATAGAAATCGAAAAACTATTCATCGAAGATATGGTAGATTTTGATTTTTTTAGATGATGCTGATGCATTTATCATTGCTACCTATACTTATGGTGAGGGTGAACTCCCAGAAGAAATGGAAGAATTCTTTTGAAGCACTTAGTGAGAAAAAAAGATTTTTAGTGGTAAATTTACGGTGTTATCGGTACAGGGGATACTGTATACGAACAATATTGTGTTTGCGTAGATCAGATTCAACGATCAAATTGCTCAAAACAGGTGCTACTAACCCTACTCAAAACCTAAAAATTGAAATAGAAGCTGATACTGATGAAGATTTTGAAAACATCGATAAATTTATAGAAGACTTTTCTTCTGCACTATAAATTAAAGGATAAAAAAAGAATGGTATAATACCATTCTTTTTATCCTTTAAAGAAGACATTAACTCTTTCAAACTCTTCTTCCCAATTATTCCAATCTAGACGAATTCTTGAATTTTCATCTAAAAATATCTTCTACTAAATTATCTATTGTAATTTCTTCTAATGATTTTTTTATTGATTGATTAATTGAATTAACTTTATTAAGATATTTTTTTATATCTCTTATCAACAGCTAATGCACCTTCAAATATTTTAGAAACATAGTCCGTTTTTTTAAAACAAAAAAATCTCTACTTCGCCATTAAGTGCCACATAAATATCATATAAAAGAAACTTTTTTTGTTTGCTTTTATATTTATATCCTCCACCTACACCTGTATTGGCTTTTTACTAAATCATGAAGAACTAACTTTCTCATGATTTTTAAATATGTAGGAGATATATTAAGGCGTTGGCTAATCTCTTTTGAATTAAGAAAAACATGTCTATCTTGAAGATACAACATTACCATAATACAAATCGCTTGTTCAGTACTTTTTGTTAAATGCATAACCCCTCTACCTCTCTTTTCTTATGTTATTATGTAAAACTTTTTATCCTCAATTTAATTCTAAAAATATATTATTATAATTGTCAATTATTATCTTAATTTCTCTCCCCAGTACTGATAATAAGTACATTCAATAGAACCATTAAATAATTTTTCTTCTCTTAGTTGCTTTTTTTCCCATATAAGTGTTCAAACATTTTATGAGAAGTTAGTAAATACAATGACCAATATTTTTGATTTTTTTAATTGACTTCCTAAATATTTATACATTGCCTCAACTTCTTTTTCTCACCTAAACGCTCTCCATATGGTGGATTGGCAATGACACATCCAGATTCTCTTTTTACAACAAAATCATAAACTGACATTTGCTTAAATTTTTATCACACCCTGCTAGTCCAATCTCTTCTGCATTATTTTTCTGCAGTTTGAATCATTTTAGGATCGATATCAGAACCATATAACTCTAATTCTTTCTCATAGTCTATTGCTTCCTCAGCTTTATTTCTTTCTTCATCTACCAGAGATTTTGGCATCCATGGCCATTTTTTTCAAAATCAAAATTACGATTTATACCTGGTGCCATATTTTTGAGCTAACATTGCTGCTTCTATCAACAACGTACCTGATCCACAAAATACATCATATAAAGGAGTTTCTCCTTTCCAATTAGTTAATTTTACCATTGCTGCTGCAAGTGTCTCTTTTAGCGGTGCAGTCCCTTGTTTTTGCTCGATATCCACGCTTATGAAGTCCATCCCCAGATGTGTCTAATAATATTGTTGCAATGTCATTCAACATTATTATTTCTAAACGATATCTTTCACCTGTTTCAGTTAACCATCCTGTAACACCATAACTTTTTCTTCATTTTTTCTACTATTGCTTTTTACAATTGATTGACAGTCAGATACACTAAATAGAGTTGATTTGTGACTGCGTCCGTCTACTGGAAATTTAGCATCAACTGGAAGATATTTATCCCAGTCTATTTCTTTTGTTTTTCTCAAATAACTCTTCAAATGTGTATGCTGGAAATTGGGCAACAACAATTTTTCACCCTATCTGCACATCTTAACCAAAGGTTTGATCGTACTATAGCTCTTTTATCACCAGAATAGTATACTCTACCATTTTCTACCTTTGTTTCATATCCTAAATCTTGTACTTCTTTTTGCTACTATCGCTTCAATTCCCATAGGTGTTGTCGCTACTAAATTAAATTTCATTTCTTCCTCCTTAAAAAGAGGCCCCTAAGAGCCCCTAGAACTAGTTATTTTTCTTATCATAAGCCATATTCTGTATCTATTCTTACTCAAACAAGACTAGTCTACTCTCGTAAAAAAATAGCTGTGATCATCTGTCTAAATATATACATATTTCCTATTCCTACATTCAATTCTGCGGAATAAGTGCTTCTACCAAAATTTGAATTGCTCACTCAAGGGGTTTACCGCGTTCCACTTCTTACATTTCTACAAGAACTTCGTCACTGTGGCACTTTCAAGATATATAACCATATACATGTACTTAGGTTATACTTTCTGCCGTCACCTAATGGTGCCTAAACTTATTTTTCGTTTAGCATTGAACACTACAAGCATCTCAGCTTGTGTGAGTATGGACTTTCCTCAGCGAAATACACCGCGATCACTCAAAGAAAAAAATACTTATATTACTTTACACTAAAATAATATTTTTGTAAACTATTATTTTTCTAAAACAGAAATTTTGCCTTCTGCTATTTCTTCTAATGCTTTTCCCTACTTCTTTATGTGAAAGTATATTTCTTTCTAATTTTTTTCTGTATCAGGATTAGCAAATAGTTCTCTTGCTCTTTTACTTGCTAATGATACTAACATATATTTTTGAATTTACTTTTGATTTTTAATACATCTAATTTTTGGATATAACATTCTTTTCTCCTACATTTCTTCTAATTCTAACAATGCACGACGATATCTCATCTCTATACGTTCACGTTTTAAATGCTCACTTAGAATAATAGCTTTTATTCTTTCGACAGCCTTATCAACCTCATCGTTTTCCACTACGTAATCATATAAATGCATCATATTTATTTCCTTTTTAGCCTTTTAGCTACACGTGATTCTATTACATCATCACTTTCTGTTCCACGACCTTTTAACCTATCTTTTAAATCTGCTATACTTGGTGGTGCTAAAAAATAAATAGCGCATCAGGTATCTTACTTTTTACCTGACCAGCTCCTTGTACTTCTATTTCTAAAAAGATATCTTTCCCTTTATCCATAGTTTCCCTTACATATCTTACAGGTGTCCCATAGTAATTATCCACATATTGTGCATATTCTAAAAGTTCACCTTGTTCAATTAATCTTTTCAAATTCTTCTTTTTGTTTTGAAAAAAATAATCAACACCTTCTTTTTCTCCTGGCCTCATTCCTCTTGAAGTCATTGAAATAGAATATTCAAAGTCTACATCATTACTTTCAAAAATTCTTTTTCCTTACAGTACCTTTACCTACACCTGATGGTCCTGATAGAACTATTAATAATCCTTTTCTCCATTTCTCGTATCCTTCTACATCATTTATTATCTATTTATCATACCACAAAACTTATAAAAAAATTAAACTATTATAGCATGTATTTACAAATTTTCATAGTAACTTCCTCTAAAAATACAAAAATCTTTTTAGAGTTAAGTATTAAACAAATTTATTGTTTATTAATTCGTTAATAAACATCTTATCTATTTTTGTTTAATTGTTTTTTTGCCCAGTATAAGCAACCATCCCGGGTTTTGCTCCTGATATTTTTCACATTTTTTTATAAGTGTCATATCTACAGCAACTCTATCTTCATTTTTTTAAATTTAGAAAAATATCCAGCCAACATCGCCGCTACTTCTTTTGTTTTTTTCATCTGGGTTATTATTAAAAATTACAACATGACTTCCTGGAATATCTTTTTGCGTGAAACCAAAGATAATCACGGCGTGCAAGTTTGTTTGTAATTGCATCATTTTGAATATTATTTTTTTCCCAACATAAATATCTATTCCATTATAGTTAATTACAAAATAATTATTCTTATTTTTTTCTTTGAACTTTGAAACTTTTTCCTTTAATAATCCTGAGTTTATTAACTCTTCTTTTTATTTCTATCAAATCAGACTTATCGGCATTCTCTACTTGAAATTGTAGAGTTTCGAAATAAACTATATCTTCTTCTGCAATTTTTTTATTTGCTCATATAGATTTTCAATTGTTCTTTTATTTTTCTTATAAAGATTAAAAATATCTATCTGAATTTTTTTCTATAGTTAAGTTAGAATCTAATTCTATCTTTATATCCTCGAATTCTTCACTATAAAAATTTGGCAATGTCACAACTTCTGGAACACTTTTTTTAAACATATAAATATTTGAGATAAGCAATTGCCCTTTTCAATTTATAGTCTTCTTTACTTTCAGCCTCAATCAATTCCTTATTCAAAAATTTCTAGTTTTTTTACTTAAGCGATTCAACTTTTGTTTTTTTATAAAATCAAATAGTCTTTTTATCTGTACTTTTATTAATATTAGATTTAGCTATATCTAAATAATAAAAAGTCAAGCAAATCACATAGTGAAGCAAATTTTATATTATTCTCACCGGTATCTACATCAAAAAAAGTAAAAATCTTTTTTTCCCATTTCTTTCTAGCAATATAGGGACTATAATAAATTTTCTAAATTACAACAAAAAAACTTTTTGAACTCTTCCTCAGATTCTATTTGTTTAGCAATAAAATAATTATTTAATAACACTGATACTCCGTAAAAAGTTTTTTTCATTAAAAAATCTTTTATCACTATAGTTAAATTCTAAATTTTTTTATAACTATCAAAGTCAAATGGATTATATTTTTGACTCTGTTGGAGGAAGTATATAATTCATATTAGCAATTGTTGAGCGTTTATAATCAATACTATAACTGTTTTTTTCAACGATTCAATTATTACTTTATTATCATCGGTTAAAATAATATTAGAATGTTTTTCCCATAAGTTCAGTTATTAAATAATAATATTTTTTTCATACCCTAACTCATCAAAAATTTTTTTAATTTTAAACACTATAATACGATCATTATTAATCTGCTCAATATTTTTGAATAATTCCACCTATTAAATATTTTCTAAGAACTGTGCAAAAATTAGATGGTGTATTAGGATTTTTCATAAGTATTTTTTTGTCAACTGAAAACGAGATGAACTAGAACTTGCTGATAATAACAATTTAAAGTTTTTTTCTTTTCCTAATAGTTAGAATAAATTCATCAGTTGAAATATTATTAATTTTATTAATATGTGCTCCTAGTATATTTTCCTCTATTTCTCCTACTAATTTTCTTATAAAAAAACCATCAAATGCCATATATTTCATCTCCTTAAATATTTCCTAGTATCAATATAATTTAAAATTATATCATAGATACCTATATATTTTCCATAATCAAAAAGGTCAGAGTACTTCTCTGACCTTTTTATACTATTTTTCTCAAATCTTTTTAGAAATAAGCACTCCCCATACCAAAAGACCTAAAAGGACTACCCAAAAAAATTGCCGTCCATAATGCCGAATGTGGAAAAATGTTCTGAAATAAGCGCTACTTTAGGATGGGCTGCAGCTATAACAAAAAGTTTTATACCAACCCAACCCACTATTAAAAAATGCAGCTATCTCTAATCCTGGTTTCTTTTTCTAATATTTTTTTATAAAAGGCATTAGCTGCATATCTCATAATAATTACGCCAATAAACCCTCAATTACCATAACAGAAAAACTGTCCAAGATTAATTCCTCCTATTTTTGTTTCAGAAATATGAGGTAGGGTAATTAGCAATAGCTACAGCTGCTAAAATAGAATCAATTGCAAAAGGCTATGTCTGTTAATTCTACTTTTAAAACTGTCATCCAAAAACCACTTTGTTTTTTAGGCGTTTTTGTTTCTTGCATTTCATCTGATTGTTTTCTATTATCAAAGAATTCTTTAATGTGATTCCCTGCCATGTATAGTAGATATAAACCACCTAAAAACCTGAATTTGCCAATATTGAGCAAGTAATGTAATTAGAAAAAAATAGCTGCAACTCTGAAAAGATAAGCGCTCCTATTAAACCATATATTAAAGCATTCTTCTGCTCTTTTATAAGGTAAGTGTCTTACCATAACTGCCAGTACAATTGCGTTATCTGCTGAAAGCAAGCCTTCTAAAAATAATTAAGCTTAATAAAACTATAACATATTGTATTAGTATTTGTGTATCCATAAAACTCTTCTTTCTAAATAACTTTCTTTATTAATTTTACTATAAAAAAATAACTATGATTAATCCTACTATATTTAATGATATTGGTAAAAAAAGTAACTAAATTAAATTCAATAAATTGATTTAGGCTATTAAACTCTTTATCAAAAATATTTAGTATGCTGTTTTTCTATTCTTTCTGATAAAAATGAAATTCTATCTTCTAACATTTTTGCAATAACAGTTCCACCTATAAAGTACAACAATGATAGTGAAATAGCCAAATTTGTATTATTAAATAATGTTAGTACAAATAAAAAAATATTAGATTAGCTAACAACAATAATAATAGAACCATAGATAAGTATGCTATTGAATTTTTGTACATTTGAAAAAAATAATATTTTTTTATTTCTAAAAATTTATTTTTCTTAGTAAAAAAATAATATTAAAATTATTCCCCCTAGCATAATTAAATAATATGTAGCAAAAGTATATTAAATTAGCTATTAACGCTAAAGAAAATCTCTTAGAGTTTTTCTTATATAATTCTAAAAAGAACACTTACTTTTGATATGTAATCTTCACGATATGAATAGATATAGTTTATTCCATAAGAAATATTATTAGTATTAATAATATTTTAAATGTAAATTTAAATATAAAATCTACTTCATCTAAATTATAGTATCCTGCTAAGCTACTTGTTTTTATATATAAGGAGAAAGCTAATAAGTAAAAATAATCATACCAAAAAGGTAATTAAACTTCCTTTTAAAAATTTTTTCCAAATTCTAGCGAAAATATCATTATAGTACTCCCTCCCCTTCATATAATTTTTATTCGCTCCCCAAGATTTCTTATTTGAGATATCTCTATATTATTTTTCAATAGTAGATAGACAACATCTTCAAGCACTTCTTCTCTTACTACAATTTCTTTATCATTATAAATTGTATATTGATAGTCTTGTAAAAATATTATCTAAATCCTTTTTGATGCGACACGCTTATCGCTGCTAGTTTTTTGATTATCAATAAATCATCCAATAAGCCATAATATGATTTTTTTCTCCATCAGATATAACCAAAAACATTATCCGCAATGTTATTATACTGATTTAATATTGTATCTAAAAATTATAATATTAGCATTATTAGAATGTTCTAAGATTAATTCTCTTAGAGCTTTTTTTATCATCTTTTGTTAAATTATCTTTTGAATAATCAAGTATTAGAATATTTTGGTTAATTAAAAACAGAAAATAGAGTATGAAATTTTATTTTCTCATTTTCTAATAATTGTTGATATTTCTTATTCGGATCTAATTCTAGTAAAGTCTAATCTACCTATTATATCATCTTTTGGGACAGTAAGCCCTAAAAATTTTTGATAAACTTAAAAGATTTTTCTAAAGACAAGTGATTATAGAAACCAAAATCTTCAGAAAAATATTAATTTTTTTCTTCATTTATATCAATATTATCAAAGGTAATTTCCCCTTTAAATTTAGTCCTTCTTTTAAAAGAATCTTTTAAAACTGTCTAATTCTAAAGTATTATTACTGATAATAGTCAGAATTTCTCCAGTGCTAACTTTAAAAATCTAATTCTAAAAAAATATATATTTTTCTTTTTATACTCTCTAAATTCCAGTGTCATTGTAACTCCTACTTTATTAAAAATAAAATACTATCTAACATCTACTAACTTATTATTCTTAATTTTTGTTAAACACAAGTAGTATTATATCTTATTATGATACCATTGCTTTTTAATTATTGTCAAAAAAGATTTACTTAAAATAAACAGCAAACTATCATATGATAATTTACTGTTTATATAATTAATAAATTAATTTTCTTTTTTTCACAAGTGATAATACTAATCCTAAAAATAAATCCTAATACTGCAAAGTTAATCCAAGAAAAAAATCTCCTTGAATAGGGAAGAACTTTCACTAAGAAATTATCTACAGCTGGTACAGATAATTTAAATGTTGATGCAATAGTTGTATATAAACTATACGCTCCTGTTACTAATGCTGTTGATGCATAAACAACTTTTTACCACCAAATAAATTATTTGCAAAAACCTAATAATATTAATACCATTGTTAATGGATATAATAGTACAAGTACTGGAACAGCTCCTTGAATAATAGCAGCTAAAACCATAGTTCCCTACTGCAAATGAAAAATAATGATAATCCTACTACATAAGTTTTATAACTTATTTTATCATATAATCTTACAAAAGTAAGTTGCACATGCAGTTACTAAACCTACACTTGTTGTTAAACATGCTAAGAATACAATTACGAATAATAAAAATTTTACCTACATTACCGAAGTAGAAAGTAGTTGCACCTGTTAAAACCCCAGCACCTGTTTTTTTGTAATCCTAGCACTGATACTGATGTTGTTCCAATATTAGAAATAAATACATAAACTAGCGCCAGTAATAATGCTGCTATAACCGCTGCTTTTAGTTGTATTTGAAAAAAATTTGTTTTTTTCTGTCTTTGCACCATATAATTTAACTGAGTTAATTACGATAATACCAAATACTAATGAAGCTAGTGCATCCATAGTATTGTAACCTTCCATTAATCCATTAGTAAATGCTAAAGAATTTGTTGAATATGCTTCAGTAGGTGCTTGTGCACTACCCATTGGATTTAATAATGAAGCAATAATTAAAATAATCATTGATACTAATAAAACAGGTGTTATAATTGTTCCAATTCTATCTACAAGTTTATTAGGTGTTAATGATAACCATAGCGTAATCCCCATGAAAATAGCTAAGAAAATTGCTTGTGCAATAACTGTATTTTCAGGTGCTATAAAACTAGATAATCCTAATTCAAAAGTTGTAGTTCCTGTTCTTGGAATTGCAAAAATGGACCAATTGTCAAGTAAAGCAATGTAGTGAAGGTTATACCAAATCCCTTTCCTGCCCTACTAGATAAATCTAATAAATCTTGAGCACCTGAGTAACCCATCACCAATACTCCTAATAGCGGAAGTCCAACTCCCATAATAATAAACCCTATCATAGCCACCGATAGATTACTTCCCGCATTTTGTCCTAAAAAAAGCTGGGAAAAATTAGATTACCTGCACCAAAAAAATAGTGCGAATAGCATAAGTCCGATTGAAATATATGAATTTTTCTTTAAAAACTTCAACATTACATTTCCTCCTAAATAATTTAAATTTCATTTTAATTTATGGTATGTTATATAGATTAATACATTTGTGAAAAATTTGTCAATAGATTTTTTTAAAAATAATTTAATTTTTTCTTATAATTTATCTTAATTTTCTGACAATTCAATCGAATGAGTGTAGCGTCTTCTTTACATTATTAGGCAAAAATATAAATAGAAGTCAATAAGACATATCGACTTCTATATTTATTATTTTTATTTCTTCTTTATAATCACAATTCCCACAATAAACTCCTTTTTTTCCTTCAAAAAGAATATTATTACATTTAGGGCATTGACGATTTACAGGTTTATCCCATGCCACAAAAATCACATTTCGGGAACCCTTCACAACCATAAAAACACTTTTTCCTTTTTTTAGATTTTTTTCTCTAGCACATCATGTTTATGACATTTAGGACAAGCTACACCAACTTTTTTTCTGAATTGTATTTGTATATCTACAATCTGGGAAATTAGAACATGCTATGAAATTTCCCAAATTTCCCTAATTTAAACACTAATGGAGAGTTACATTCTGGACAGTTTTCTCCAGTAAACTCTTGTTTTGATCTCTACCTTCTCCATTTCTAATTCAGCTTTCTTTATATCTTTTTTTAAAAATTAGAATAAAAAAATCAAAAAAATAGCTTTTTCCCATTCAACTTTTCCATCAGCAATCTCATCTAATTGATTTTCTAAATTAGCCGTAAATTTAGTATTTATAATATCTGGAAAAATATTCTTCAGTTATTTTACTTACCAAAGTACCTAATTCTGTTGGAGTAAACACTTTATTTTTGCAGCTTAGCATAATAACGTTTTTGTAGTGTTTCTACTATAGTAGCATATGTTGAAGGTCTACCAACACCTAATGCTTCTAGTTCTGCTATAAGTTTGGCTTCAGAATAACGTGCTGGTGGTTGAGTAAAATGTTGTTCTTCTTTTATTTCTTTAATTTTTTTGCATCTTCCCCTACTTCAAATTCTGGAAATAATTTTTACTTTTTTTCTTTTTCTTTTTAATACAGCTAAAAAAACCATTAAATAATAATTTTGACTCCGAACCACGATAGACTACTTTATTATTTTCAAATGTGGTTGCAGTTGTTTCATATACAGCAGCACTCATACGGCTTTGCTACAAATCGCTCCCATATTAATTTGTATAGTTTATACTGATCATTTGACAAATATTCTTTTATACTATCTGGTGTGAAAATTAACATTTAGTTGGTCGTATGCCTTCATGCGCATCTTGAACATTTTTTTATTAGATTTTCTAACTTTTGTAGAAGTAGCAAGATATTCTTTCACCATAATTTTTCAATAAAGTCACTCGCCATCTTTATCGCTTCATCTGATACTCTTATTGAGTCTGTTCTCATATAAGTAATAAGCCCTGTTACTCCACCTAATTTTTTTAAGTTTATCCCTCATACAATTCTTGAGCAACACTCATTGTTTTTTTCTTGTTTTTAAAATTGATTTTTCGTGAGGCATCTTGTTGCATTGTTGAAGTAATATATACATTAGGCGCATTACGATTTTTTTCTTAGCTTTAGAAATATCCGTTACCTTAAAAAGTCTCGCCTTTTATAGCTTTACGAACTTTACTTACATCTTTTTCATTCTCAAGCTTTATCTTTTTCTCCATTATGCGAATAGAAGTTTGCTGTTAAAACCTTTCTATTCTTTATAAAATCTATTGGCATAGTCCAATATTCTTGAGGTATAAAAATTTTGGATTTCTTCTTCTCTATCTACTATCAATTTTAACGCTGCATTTTGTACACGTCCTGCCGATAACTTTGGCTTAACTTTTCTTCCAAAGTACTGGTGAAATATTATATCCAACTAAACGGTCTAGAACGCGTCTTGCTTGTTGTGATTGTACTAAATCCGTATTTATTTTTTTCTTGGATGTTTTATTGCATCCTTTACTGCATCTTTTGTTATCTCGTTGAAAAACTATTCTATTATTTTCTTTATTATCTAAATCTAATATATGTGCAATATGCCATGCTATTGCCTCTCCTTCTCTATCAGGGTCGGATGCTAAAAAGACTTTTTCCCTTTTCGCTTCTTTTTTTAAACTTTTTATTACATCACCCTTCCCACGAATTGAAATGTAATCTACATCAACATTTCCCATTATCTAGTACTTCTACTCCCATTCTACTTTTTAGGAAGGTCCCTTACGTGACCTTTTGAAGATATTACTCTATATTTTTTTCCCTAGATATTTTTTTCTATAGTTTTTCGCTTTGAAGGAGACTCGACTATTACTAAATTCTCTGCCATTTACTTCTCTCCATATTTTTTTAATAAGTAGTATCTTAAAACATTTTCTTTATCTTGTCAACTTTTTCAATATTGGATTAATCAATTTTTGTTAAGATAAGTGGTTCGTCATTTTTCTCTTACCACAATAGTATGTTCATATTGAGCTATATAAGAACCATCTTTTTGCTACTAATTCCCACTCATCTTTATCTGTATTTGTTACTGTTTTTTTGCTTTTGTTGATACAAATGGCTCCACAGCTAAACACATTCCTTCTTTTTAAAAATCAAATTATCCCATGGATCAAAGTAATTAAACACATGTTGCGGCGCTTGGTGAAGAGATGTTCCAATCCCATGCCCTGTTAAATTCTCTATCACTTCTAATTTATGCTCTTTTAATCTTTTTTTATGGATATGTTTTTCCTATTTGATTTATTTTTGCTACCTGCTCTTGCATGTTTGATTCCTTCAAAAAAATGCTTCTTCAGCAACTTCACATACTTTTTCTTTTCATTTTCATCATCAACTTTCCCAACAACAAAGGAAACCCCTGTATCAGCGTAATATCCATCTTTACAACCTGAAACATCTATATTTAACAAATCTCCATCTTTTAAAAATTTTTTTGTGCTAGAAGGTATACCATGTGCTGCTTGGTAATTTAATGAAATACATGTATATCCTGGAAAAATCATATTCTGTTATTGGTGCTGATTTTTGCACCATATTTTTCAAATAGTTCTTTCGCGATATTATCCAATTCTTTAGTAGATACCCCGGAACAGCTTTTTTTCTTCATTTCATCGCGAATAGTTGCGCAAATAAAAACCTATTTCCTTCATTTTTTTCTAATTGTTCTTCTGTTTTTTTATAATCATTGTAGTCTCCTCAGTTTAATCTTCTATTAATTTTGATAAATCTTCTATTGTATATGTTGGTTGTATTTTTTTTAGTTTCAAGTTTTCTAAAAGTAGTTACTCCTGTTTGAACATGAATAGTATCAATACCACTGTTTATACCCGACATTATATCCGTATCATAATTGTCACCGACCATAACTATATCCTCTTTTTTGTAATTAAAAAGTTCCATTGCACATTCCATAATTATCTTACTTGGTTTTCCTATTACTGTCGCTTCTGAAATGCTTGTTGCATGCTCTAGATACTTTTATTTGTCCTCCATTACTAGGTATAAAACCATCTGCAGTTGGAAGTAGCGTATCTGGATTAGTTCCTATTAACTCTGCCCCAGCTAAAACAGCTCTTGTTGCAACTGTAAGTTTTTCATAAGTTAATTCTCTATCAAGTCCAACAATAACAGCATCCACATCTTCAGTATTTTTTTGTTCAAAATTTACTAAAGTATCTTTTAATCCTCTTTCGCCGATTATATAGATATTATTATATCCTTTCTTCAAAAGATACATTTTTGTAGCATCACTTGACGTATAAACATGTTCTTCTGTTGTATTTACACCTAAATTTTTTTAATTTATCAACTACATCTTTTTGGCTCTTTTGTTGAATTATTTGTTAAAAAGGTAATCTGTTTTTAGTTTTTATTTAGGTAATCAACAAATTGATTAGCAAATTTTATTTTCACCATTATAAATAGTTCCATCAAGATCAATAAGATATAATTTATATTTTTTTTATATTCATTTTATTTCTCCGTAAATTAGTCAACTTCCATTTAATTTAACTAAATACTATTTTTACAACGTTTATAAAAAAATAAAAAGCATTAATTAGGTTTTTTTCCTTCTTAATGCTTATATAAATTCGTTAAAAATACTATTTAAAAAAATATTAACCACGCATTCATCTCTGTTAACTGTTTCTTTTCGTGGTACCAAACTATCATAATAACAGACTGTAGTGTTATATACCATTTTAATCTACTTCTATACTTTATCGTTGGTTCTTGACCATAGATTTCCAAACCATTCTCCCACTTTTCTTGTGGTATATAGCGATATAATATAAAAAGAAATATCTATTGCAGGATCACACAATATTGAATGTTCCCAATCAACCAAAAAAATAGTTTTTCCTTTGTCAGACAATAACCAATTATCCTTATGAAGATCTGTATGACATGGAGTATATTCTATATCTTCATCTGGTAAGAAATTCTCCAAATAGTTTAATGCATCAACTACATTTTTTTATTTTTTTCTCAATTCATCTGCAATAATGGTTTTTAGATTATTAAGTGAATTAGAAGCTGTCTCTTCTTTATATCCTTGCGCTTTCATAATCTTTTTAACTTTGGAGACGTATGAACTTTTTTTAGAATTTTCAGGAATACGCTTTATCAGTCATATCTTCCTTCTCAAGCGTTCTTCCGTGTTCAAAAATCTTGAGCAATTAAAACATCTCCGTTGCTTATTCTTTTTAGTCCAACGTAAACGAGGCACTATACCCTCCGCAGAAAGAGTTGCAATCATAGGAGTAGTATTCTTTTTTTATAAAAATAACGACGATTATCTCGTGAACAAAAAAATAATCTTCTTCATAATTTTTCATCTAAAGTCCAACCCATTTGATAATATTCTTTAGACATATTCCTACTCCTTTTCTTAAAATTCTCTTTTATAAACTATAATGCACTATTTATTTTACAATCTTTTGAACTTATTTTTCAAGTTACTATTTTTGTTACATAATTAAAATTCTCAAAGATATTTTTAATTATCACTCTGTAGTATTTAATTAAATATCTTTGAGAATGTTTTTTTAACTTGTCTAATAAAGAAAAGTTTCTTATAACAAATAAATATTTTTTTATAAAAAAATTTTTATTCACAACAAAGTTGATATATACCTTCAGCATAAATTGCAGTTGCTAATAATAAATCTTCAATTTCTAAAAATTCATTGGCTTGATGCATTGTATCTTGTTTACCTGGGAACAATAGACCAAATGCTACACCTTTTTTAAGGCAACGTGCATAAGTTCCTCCTCCAAGTACGAAGGCATCATTTTTAGTATCGCCAGTATGTTTTCTATAGACATCAACTAATGTTGTAACAAGTTCATCATCTTTTGGAACATAGTGTGCTTCCTTAGTACTTGTCACTTCTATAACCATATTATCTTCTTTTAAAGTTGCAAGTTTAGATACTAAATCAAAGTTTTTAGGATGACGACAGTCTGTTGAAATAACCCCTATTTTTTCTACTGCATCATATTTTAGAATTCCATAGTTATATGTTGAAGCACCCATTTCATCATCAGAATACTCAATTCCTAATACTTTACCAAATGGATCATTAGCAAGGCGTGTAGCAATGTATTCTACATAATTTTTTTACCATTAACATCTAAAGCTTAATGTATTTAAAAAAATTCTGCTAATTTTTGTTGCGGCATTAATACCAAATTGTGGTGTTGATCCATGAGCTGCTTTTACCTTTTAATACTAAAGTAATAACATCAGAAACTTTAACTTCTCCTTCTAATTTTTCAGCTGCTAAAAATTTGTCAAATTTTTCTTCAATATCACGTGCTTCTCCTTTAAGAACAGCCTCTGCACTTGCAACTACCATATTTAATACTTGACCACCGTTAAATTTAACTAGTTTATAATCAAAATTTCCTTCTTCTGATTTGAATTCTAGTTTATGATCAAATGTTGTACGAGCTTTTTCTGCATATACAAGAGGGAAACATTGCATCTGGTGTAAATCCTAATGCTGGTTGCTCCTCATGTTCAAAAATATGACTTAACACATCTAAATCCTGTTTCTTCATCACTACCTATAATTATACGAACACGTTTATTCCATTTAACTCCTAATTTATCAAGAAGTTTAACAGCATAATAAGCAGCCATTGTTGGTCCTTTATCATCTAATGAACCACGTGCATAAATTTTTCCATCACGAACTTCTGGTTTAAAAAGGATGGCTAGTCCAATCCGCTTCTACCACTGGAACTACGTCAACATGACCTAGGATACCAAATAACTCTTCTCCTTCTCCCACTTCAATATGACCTGCTTTATTTTCTACTAATTTAGTTTTATAGCCATCACGCTCACCAAACGATAACATTTTTATCAAGAGCTTCTCTTGGACCGCTGCCAAATGGTGTTTTTCTCAGTAATATCTGTTCCTAAAATAGAACGAATACTTAATAACTCAAATAGGTCTTTTTAACAAATCCTCCTTATGATTTTGAACTTCTTGTTTAAAAATTGATATTCATAATATATTCCTCCATTAATTTTTTTAATTTTTTTCAGTTCCTGTTCTGTTAAATATCTATACTTACCTAGTTCTAAAGTTTCATCTAAAACTAACTCCCCTATAGATAATCTTTTTAAATATGTTACTTCGCAACCTAGTGCTTTCATCATTCTTTTTAACTTGATGAAACTTACCTTCCGTTACATAAATATACGCCGTACTTTTTAGATACATCTGAGGTTAAAATATCTAATTTTGCACTTTTACACTTATACCCATCTTCAAGTATTATTCCTTCTTTTTAAAATAAGGTATATGCTCAACCTTTAAAACCCCACTTACTTCAACATAATATTGTTTTTTTCAACATCTTTTTTTAGGTGATGTAAGTTGATGTCCTAAATTTCCATCATTTGTTAGTAACATTAATCCTTCTGTATCTTTATCCAATCTTCCTACCGGAAATGGTTCAAAAATACAATCTTTTTCTTCCAGCAAATCAATTACAGTCCTAGATACACTATCTTCTGTAGCAGATATTACCCCCTTGGGTTTATTCATCATAATATAAATATACTTTTGATAAATAAGCTTTTTCATTTACTATAACTTCATTATTGAATTCATCTATTTTAAAAATCCGGTGTCTTAACAATGTTTCCATTGACTAAAAACCCCTTTTTTTATAATCTTTTTTTGACTCTGCCCTGCTTAGTAAAAGTAGTGTGCCCTATGTATTTATCTAATCTCACTATATTTTTTTCTCCTTAGACTCTTAAGGTTTTTTTAATGTTATTTTTTTCTACCAAATAAGTATTCCACAAATCCCATATTAACAATACTGTAAAAATAGATTATAGTACCTAGTACTGCACAAATAACTATTAAAATCATACTTGATAGTTTTGCCTCTAAGACAAAAATTTGATATTATAGCTTCATAAAACCGCTGCTACCGCTATAAACATTATAAAAACAACTGCACACCAAGATAATAAATTTTTTTAACAAACTCAATCATTCTTAATCTTACTTCTGCATTAATAACAACTAAATTAATAATTATCATTACTAAGTAAGTTATTACAGAGGATAAAATTACTCCATTAGTTTCAAACATAATAACCAATGGCTTTATTGTTACGTATTTAATCACTAACCCGAAGATTATTGTAATCAAATTTATTAACTGTCTATTAATTGCCTGCATTATTACACTAGTTAAACTATAGATAGAATATAATATCGCAAGTGGTAGATAAAACCTTAATAATTCAGAATTTATCAAGCTCCTACTATAGAATGCTGAATATAAAGGATCAGCTAAAAATATACATCCCAACTAATGCTGGTAAAACCACCATCATTAAAGACAACACCACTTTATTTATTTGATTACTAACTCCCAGCTTTCTCTCCCACTGCATACAATCTAGTTATAGAAGGTAAAAATGTGCTAGAAAATGCTGGTGCAATAGCTACTGCTATCATAACTATTTTGTTAACAAGCTGTAAGGCTGAAAAATCTACCATCTACTATATCTGCCTTACCTATTTCTGTCATACCATGAATAAAATTATGTTGGTCTATAATATTTAAGATAGGAAATAATCCAACTATAAAGATAAATGGAATAGATACAGAGAAAAAAATTCCTTCACAAGGCTCATTGTTGAAATATTTAATTCTACCTCATCGTTTTCTGTATTATAGTCTAAAGAGTTTTTTTATATTTTTTTATAAAAAAATAAAAATAGTGTAAGAACGGAAAAATACTGCACCTACCGCTGCTGCAAATGTTGCAGTTACGTTCCCTTCAACAATACCATACCCTAAAAATTTTAATAACAACATATGTTGCCCCTAACATAAATACAATACGAACAACTTGTTCAATAAATTGGCTTATTGCCGATGGCAACATTACCTCATGACCTTGGAATAATCCTCTAAGTCCTGCTGAAACTAAAAACTATAGGCACCCCAAAAACTCAAGCTTTTTTTAAAAACTAACGCTCCATCTGCTGGTGTAAATTTTTTTGTTGATTACTTATTAAAAATTTGTTCAGAAATATAATCAGAACCAAAAACAAGACACAAAAACCTACTATTCCCATAATTATTAATAACCATGAACCCATTTTTGTATATGCGTCTACTTACACTATATGCTCCAAGTGCATTATATTTTGCAACTAATTTTGCTATTGCTAGAGGCGTCCCTGCGGCAGAAATTTCTAAAATTGTTGCGTAATAACTATAACCATAATTGTACAATGCCATTTGTTCTTCTCCACCTATTATTTGATAAAAATGGAATAAGATAAATAGCTCCTAAAAATTTTTTTGTTAATATTAAACTAATACTAAGCATTGCAGTTCCTTTAAACAAGGAATCTTTTTTTCAAAATTTTTCACTTCCAAACATATTTTTATATTATAAATATAAATATTGATAACAGTACACTAAAAGCTGTAACTAGACTATAGGCTGCTATCAATTTTAAAACTTTATCCATACGTCTCTTTCTTAATTTTTATTATTAGCAACTAATAATATATATGTCCCTAATAATAATACAAAAGAGATAAGGAATACCATAACAGATAAAAAAATATTACCATACTGTCTATCCTTTCTTATTTGTTATATAGTCTATTCTATCATGATTTTTTTAAAAATTTTTTTAAATACATTTTTTTCTGATTATTAAAAAATTCTTCAATGAAATGAAACTCATCTACATAGCCATATTACTTTTTCATTAAATCTTGTTAACTATCTTTTTGCTTTTTTTCAAGTAAAATCATGTTATATTTCGAAGTATATGTTATATTTTCTAACATATACTTTATATTGTTATACTTTTTTTGCTATTATACATATGTAGATTAAAAAAATATTTATTTCACAAATTTAAAGTGAGGTGATTAGATGGGGTTCAAAGAGTTTCAAAAAAATCTTCCTGTTTTTCTCAATAAGTGTCGTTACCAAAAATTACACAGTTATCTGCACGACAGATTCGTTACTATGAAGAAAAAGAAACTTTTCACTCCTAATCGTACTGAGGGTAATACCCTGGCTGTTTTTCTTTTAAATGACATCGATAAACTACTAACAATTAAAGATTTGTTAACAAAAGGCTTTTAATTTAAAAGCTATCGATGAAATAATTAATGAAAAAGAAGTTTCAAATGAAACTACACAGTTACGACAAATTATTCATAATGATATTTTTTTGCTGGTCCTAGTGGTCTTCCTAGAGAACGATCTATAGGTCGAGGCGACTTATCAAGATTTTATAACAACAAAAATAAATTTTTGACGTTAGATTTTATTACAAAAAAAGGAGTTAACATGGCTACAAAAAAATTACTAGAGAAGATATTTTTAAAAAAAGAATTAAAGAAGAAAATGTGAAAATACATTAGATTACAATTTACAGATATTACTGGAACAATAAAAATGTAGAAGTACCAGTAAGTCAAATAGAAAAAAAGTTTTAGATAATAAAATGATGTTTGATGGTTCTTCTATAGAAGGGTTTGTTCGTATTGAAGAAAGTGATATGTATTTATACCCAGATTTAAACACATTCTTAGTATTTTCATGGGATAGTGAATATGGAAAAGTAGCACGCTTTATCTGTGATGTGTATACTGTTGACGGAAAACCTTTTGCTGGTGATCCACGCGGTAATTTAAAAACGAATTCTTAAAAAAATGAATGAATTAGGTTTTGATACATTAAATTTAGGACCAGAACCAGAATTTTTTTCCTATTTAGGCTTAAAGAAAAATGGCGAACCTAGTTTAGAATTGAATGATAATGGTGGTTATTTTGACTTAGCTCCTGTTGATCTTGGAGAAAAATGTACGACGTGATATTGTTTTAGAATTAGAGAACCTTGGTTTTTGATATCGAAGCCAGTCATCATGAGGTGGCTCCAGGTCAACACGAAATAGATTTCAAGTATGATGATGTAATCTCAGCTTGTGATAACATTCAAACTTTTTAAACTTATTGTCAAAAACTATAGCGAGAAAAACACGGTCTACATGCGACGTTCATGCCAAAACCTATGTTTGGTATTAATGGCTCTGGTATGCACTGTAATGTTTCTTTATTTAGTAAAGGAGAAAATAGTTTTTATGATGAAAGCAGTGAGAACGGTCTTTCAGAAACTGCTTCACACTTTATTGCCGGGGTTTTAAAACATGCACGTAGCTTTACAGCTATTTGCAATCCTACAGTTAACTCTTATAAACGCCTAGTCCCTGGATATGAAGCTCCTTGTTATGTTGCTTGGTCTACTTCCAATAGATCTCCATTAGTTAGAGTACCCGCATCTCGTGGGAAATCAACACGTGTAGAGGTTAGATCTGTTGATCCAGCTGCTAATCCATACTTAGCAATGTCTACTATTCTAGCTGCCGGTCTAGATGGCATAGAAAACAAACTTGTTCCTGCTGATGAAGTAAAAAGTAATATTTATGTCATGACTCGTGAAGAAAGAATTGCAAATGGAATAGATGAACTCCCTTCTACTTTATATACAGCACTTTAAAAGAACTAAACTCTTCATCAATCATGAAAGAAGCTCTTGGTAGACACATCTTCTATAATTTTATCGAAGCAAAAATCTATAGAATGGGATTCATTTAGAACACAAGTTACAGATTGGGAAATTGATCATTATTTTAAAAAAATTATTAATTATAAGATAAAGGAAGTCAATGTACTGACTTCCTTTTAATCTATATTTTTCAAAAAAATCCCTAATTTTTAAAAATTAGGGATTTTTACTATTAATTAATATTTAGATAATAATTGTACTAATGCTTCTTTTGGTTGGTAACCTGTTTTTTTCTTCTAAAACTTCACCATTTTTTTCATTACAAGTAATGTAGGAATTGACATTACTCCGTATTCTCCAGCTGCTTCTTGATTTTCATCTACATTAATTTTTATAGAATTCAATGTTAGTAAGCTCATTTGAAACTTCTTCTAACACTGGCGCTAGCATTTTACAAGGACCACACCATGGTGCCCAAAAAGTCAAAAAAACCTTAACGCTGTCTGTTTTTGATAATTCAAAAAAATTCTTTATCTGTAATCTCTCTCATTATTTTTATCTCCTTTTACTTTATATAATTCTATCTTATTATAATATTGTCACTTATTCAACTATTTTTGCATTTTCAAGAATACTACATCATTGGCATCTGAGGTTGCATAGGCGATTCCTCTGTAATATCAGCTACAACTGCTTCTGTTGATAAGAATAAACTAGACACACTCGCAGCATTTTGTAACGCTGAACGAGTTACTTTCGTTGGGTCTACTATTCCCGCTTTTATCATATCAACCCATTCTTCTGTAGCAGCATTAAACCCCTATACCCATTTCTTCAGATTTTAGTTTTTCAACAATAACACTACTTTCTAATCCTGCGTTTTTCTGCAATCTGACGAACCGGTGCTTCTAGAGCTTTCTTAATAATATTTATACCTGTTTGTTCATCACCTGTAGCTACTAATTTTTCCACTTCAGAAATCACTTGAACAAGAGCTGTTCCTCCTCCTGCAACAATTCCTTCTTCGACCGCAGCACGAGTTGAATTAAGCGCGTCTTCTATGCGTAGTTTTTTTCTCTTTTTAGTTCTGTTTCTGTCGCTGCACCAACTTTTTATTACAGCTACACCACCTGATAATTTTTGCTAAGCGTTCCTGTAACTTCTCACGATCAAACTCTGAAGTTGATTCTGCATATAATGATTTTATTTGGCTTTTACGACTTTCTATATCTTCTTTATTTCCCTTACCATCAACAATAATCGTACGTTCTTTTGTAACATTTACTTTTGATGAATTACCTAACATTGTAATATTCGCATCCTTAAGATCTAATCCTAAGTCTTCTGTTATTAATGTTGCTCCTGTTAATATAGAAATATCTTCTAAAAATTGCTTTTCTTCTTTCACCAAAACCAGGTGCTTTAACAGCTACTACATTGAATGTCCCGCGCAATTTGTTGACTACCAACGTCGCTATAGCTTCTTGTTCGACATCATCCGCTATAATAAGAAGTGGTTTGGCAGCAGCAACTACTTCTTCTAAAACTGGCAAAATTTCTTGAACTGCATTAATTTTTTTATCAGTAACAAGAATATATGGATTATCTAAATCCGCTAGCATTTTCTCTGTATCGCTTACCATATATGGCGAAAGATATCCACGGTCAAACTGCATACCTTCTACAACTTCTAGCATAGTTTCTAATCCTTGAGATTCTTCGATAGTAATAACACCGTCATTTCCTACTTTATCCATTGCTTCAGAAATAAACTTACCTACTTCTTCATCCGCAGCAGAAATAGCACCTACTTGAGCTATTTTACCTTTAGAATCTACAGTTACGCTAATTTCACGAAGACGTTCAACTGCAACTTTGACTGCATCGCTCCATTCCGCGACGCAGCCCGACAGGATTTGCCCCTGCTAGTTACATTTTTAAGACCTTCCGTTATCATTGATTGTGCCAAAATTGTTGCTGTAGTAGTACCATCTCCTGCAATTTCATTAGTTTTATTTGCAACTTCGGCTACTAATTTGGCCCCCATATTTTCATAAGGATCTTCTAATTCTATTTCTTTAGCTATCGATACTCCATCATTTGTGATTAGTGGTGATCCAAACTTTCTATCTAACACAACATTACGCCCCTTAGGTCCTAATGTTACTTTAACAGCATTAGCAAGCTTTATCAACACCACGCTTCATTGATTGACGCGCATCTTCTGAAAAATTTTAACTCTTTAACCATATATCCTCCTAATCTTCTATTACTGCAAGAACTTCCTCTTCATTAACTAAATAATATTCTTGCCCTTCAAAAATCTACTTTTTATACTTATCAGAAAAACTACTTTACTTCCTGCACTTAGTTCTCCTTCATTATCAGTAGATAGTAAACAACTCTCACCCAACGCTACTACTATTCCAATGTTAGATGTATCCTCTTTAGAAGCCAAGACAATTCCACTAGTTGTCGCTTTCTCTACCTCAATAGTAAAAACATTGTCAAATAACGGTTTAATCATTTCTATTACCTCTTTTTTTAAAAATTATGTCATTAATAATTATATATCATATTAACTTTAAAAGCAAAAATAAATAATTTATTAATAAAAATCTTCTTTATATATATTCTTTATATAATAAAAAAAGATTTTTCTACTGTTCATAATAAAACAAAAAGTCAAATAAAGTCAAATTATTGATTTTTTTATTTTTTTAAGTGTATTTATATTTAACTTTTTATCGTTATATTTTAAATTATAAAAAAATTTCTACTAATTAGCTATATAATTATTTTTTTATTTTATTTTTAAACAAATTATTTTTTTATAAAAAGCGTTTTCATGTTAAAAATTTAAAATGTATATTAATATACCTAATTATAATTTATAGATACAGGAGGATAAAACAATGAAATATATAGTTGTTGGAACATCGCACTTCGGATATGAAGCAGTTCAAACTATTTTAAAAAAATGACAAAAATGCTGATATTCATTTATATGAGAGAGGCTCTAGCGCTTCTTTTTATGGGATGAGGTAGTCAATCTTATTTAGATGGGACATCTAAAGCATTATCAGAATTACACTTTTGCAACAGAAAAATCTTATACTGAACAAGGAATTAATATTCACTGCAATAGCGATGTTATAGGATTGAATACAAAAGAGAAATACATAATAGTAAAAACTTCTTCTGGAGAAGAAGAAAAACAAAACTATGATAAACTTCTTTTAAGCCCAGGTGGCGCAGCAATTAAACCACCATTTGAAGGAATAGAATTAGAGAATATTCATACATTCCGCGGACCAGAAGATACTCAAGCAGTATACGATTGTATGCAAAAAAAGTAAAAAAACAGTAGTTGTAGGTGGTGGCTATATCGGTCTTGAAGTTGCAGAATCTTATGCAAAATATGGCATCGACGTTACAATCGTTGATTTTGCCCCAAGGATTCTAAATACATATCTAGACCAAGAACTTACTGATATTTTAACTAATGAAGGTGCAAAACACAACCTTAAGGTTCATGGTGGGGAAAAAGTTATTTCATTTAAAGGTGAAAAACGGAAAAAGTTACATCTGTTGTAACAGACAAAGGCGAATATGAAGCAGACACAGTAATTATGTCAGTTGGGGTTCGCCCTGACGCTTCATGGTTAAATGGTGAATTAGAATTAACTGAGCGTGGCTTTGTTATAACTAATGAATACCTAGAAACATCTGCTAAAGATGTATATGCTGGTGGAGACTCTACACTTCTTCCATATGCTCCTACTCGCGGTCAATTACCAATTGCACTTGCTACTTTAGCACGACGTCAAGGAGTAATTGCAGCATTAAATGCTATGGGAATCAAAACTAAAATGCCTGCTGTTAATGGTACATCAGCATTATCATTCTTTGATTATAAATTTGTGAGTACTGGATTATCACAAAATGGTGTTAGCCTTTATGATGGTAAGGTCTCTTCTAAATATGTAGAGGAGAAGATTTACCCAGACTTTATGAGAAAAAGAAAATAATCTTGTTCACATGAAAAATCTACTTCGATGAAGATACGCACAGAGTTTTAGGAGCTCAATTAATGTCTAAACATGACGTTTCTAGCGCTATCGCAGCATTATCTATAGCTATCGCATCAGACTGGACTTTAGAACAATTAGCACTTGCTGACATATTCTTCCAACCAGAATTTGATCGCCCATGGCACTTCATTAATGTACTTGCAATGGCGGCCCTTGATTATAAATTAGGTGGAGCAGATAAATTACTATTCTAATAAAACACTAAAAAGTTCGTTGGAAAAATTCCAACGAACTTTTTTTAATTACCAGAAATCACTTGGTCTAAATTCGATACTATTCTTGCTCTACCTTGAACTTTGAAATTAACAATATTATCAAACACATTTAGGATAATGACCTCTCCCTTTATTTAATATTTCTAAAGCTTCTTCATTATTTGTTTTCTTAGTGATTACCTTCACATTATCAACTTCTGCCCTTATAATAATATAGCTAGTTTCTTTCATAATATACTCCTTATCTCTTTACAATCCTTCAAATTATAACTTAATTTTTATATTGAATATCTTTGACTAGTTCTGTATCTTCTAAAAAACACCAGTTTTTACTAGTTACTGTTTTTGAGCCTATTTTTTTAATACCACGCATTGCCATACACATATGCTCCGCTTCTATAATTACATATACACCTTTAGGTTGTAATTGCTCTTCTATTGCATTTACCAACATAAGTGTCATATCTTCTTGAATTTGAAGTCTGCGGCTTGCACTCTCTACAAGACGCGCCAATTTACTAAGACCAGTGATTTTTTATTATTAGGAACATAAGCAATATGGCAAACTCCGTAAAAAGGTAGCATGTGATGTTCGCACAACGAATAAAAATTGAATATCTTTGACTAATATTGGTTCATCATTCTCTGATTCAAAAATGTATTAATTTCTTCTTTTGGATCCACATTAGTTTTAGACAGTAACTCTTCATACATATTTACACATCTTTTTCGGTGTATCTATTAATCCAGCTCTTGAAGTATCTTCACCTATATTTTCTAATAATGTTTTTTTATTAGTTGTTGTGATTGTTCTTTATTTTTCAAAATTAACCTCCGAATTTTATAAAAAGAAGTTACCCGTAAGTAACTCCTCTTAAAAATTAAATTTTTTTATTATTTAACTGCGTCTTTAAGAGCTTTTACCAGCTTTGAATGCAGGTACTTTGCTTGCAGCGATTTTCGATAACTTCGTTAGTTTGAGGGTTACGTCCTTTACGAGCAGCTCTCTCTCTAACTTCAAAGTTACCAAATCCAATAATTTGGATTTTTTTCACCTTTAGCTAAAAGTTTCTTCAACTGTTTCTACGAATGCTTCGATAGCAGCAGTTGCTTGTTTTTTTGTAGTCCTGATTTTTCAGCTACTTTTTGAAATTAATTCTGATTTATTCATTAATTCTTTACCTCCGTTATTGAGTAGCGGTTACCCGCTTCACTTATTAAATATTACCATATAAATTACTAATAATCAAGGATTTATTAAAGAAAAAAATAGCGAAAAACACCTATTTTTTTCTATATTTTTTTAATAAATTTTCTTAAAAAAATCTAGCTTTTTCTACTAATTTATTTAGATAAACCTTCTTTTTACTCAAATTTATTTAGTTCTTCAGCAGCCATTTTTTTCATTAAATTATTAACACAATCTTTAATACTTAATCCCTCATATAGAACTTTATAAATATTTTCGGTAATAGGCATATAAACATTATATTTTTTCGATAGAAAATAACAAACTTTTGTAGTTCTTACACCCTCTGCAACCATATCTAATTTTTCTATGGCTTGTTCTAATGTATACCCTTGCCCAATTAAGTATCCACAATTGTAGTTTCTTGAGTGCTTAGATGTACAAGTTACCACTAGATCTCCAATTCCTCCAAGACCTAAAAAATGTCATTTCATCTGCACCTAGTTTTTTCCCAAGTCGTGTTATTTCTATTAAACCACGTGTAAGTAAGGCTGCCTTTGCATTATCACCATACTGCATTCCATCTATAATACCACAACCTAATGCTATTATATTTTTTAGCGCACCACCTACTTCAACTCCAATAATATCCTTATTGACATATATTCTAAAAATATTTATTATGAAAAAAATTTCTTGTGCTAGTTTATTTAATTCATCATTTTCAGAGGCAATTGCAACTACTGTAGGATTTCGAAGAATTAATTCTTCAGCATGAGAAGGCCCACTCAAAACACCCACACCTTTTCAGATTGTCAGATATTATTTCATCTTTTATAACCTCTGACATTCTTTTTATTTGTCTCCATCTCTAATCCTTTAGAAACATGAATAATATATTTCGGCTTTTTCCAAATATTCATTTATTTTCCTAGCAGTTTCCCTCATAACTTTTTGTAGGTACTGCAATTACTATTACATCAGCAAAAAAGTAACCGCCTCACTTAAATCAGATGTCGCTACAATTTCATTAGGTAATACAGCATCTTTCAAATATCTTTTGTTTGTATGCTCAATATTAATTTCATCTCTGGCCTTTTTCTGTCCTAGCGTACAGTAACAATTCATGCCCATTGTCTACTATTGCCTGTGACAAGGCTGTTCTCCCAACTTCCTGAACCAATTACAGATACTTTCATTTTTTTCATCCTCACTATTTTTTTACTATTTACTTAATTATATCAAATTTTCATAAAAATATACATTAATTTTTCCTCTATAAATAAATTTTTTTACTTCTCTTAATTTTTCCTACTACATTTTTTTGTATAAAAGCTATGCTATAATAAAATCATAATTTTTAAAAGGAGATTATTTTTATGAATTGGTTTGAAATAACACTAATTGATGGTACTCGAGGGCTTTTTAAATCTTGATAATGTTGTTGATATTTGGAAAGGTTTAGATGATGATTATGCAACTATTAGCCAAGTCAATGATGAAGAACTAGAAGTACCCGCATCAGAATATGATAGACTAAAACGCGCATTAGACTTAAAAGGTTATACTCTAGGAGGATTCTAATATGGTTAGGTTTTTAAAAAATTTTTACTACACTATTGATTATTTCTCTACTAGCAATCGGTATATATTATTACTTTAACAATAACACTAATTCAGATAACGTTGAGGACAAAACAAATATAGAAAACACTGTAAAAAAAGTGAAACAAGTTCTAATGAAAGTATTGAAGGCACCGTTGTTGCTAAGCGTAGTACTGAAAAATAAATAATTAATAAGAGGTTAGATTTTATGAAAAACAAACAATTAAAAAGATTAGGGAAAAATTTTATTTTCTCTTACACTTATATTTTCTTCAATTGGGATAACAAATACTCATGTTGTAGATGCTAAAAAAAGCTCTACTCCACGCCCTTCAACAAAAACCAAGTAGCAAACCTACCAGCAGTAAGCCGAATGCAAAAACCAAGTTCTCAAACATCTAGCAATAAACCTACTTCTAACCCAAGTTCTAAAAACTCTAAAGGAACTTACAACAAAAACTATAATAGTTATAATAATAAAGGTTACAAAAAGCAATATACAGAGTATTTAAATAATAATTACAGAAATAGTGGTTTTTCTCAGGAAGCAGTATCACAAATGCGCTTTTTATGGTACACACTATTTAATTCAACAGCTTCTCGTAATCATATTCATGCTAGTGATAAACAAAAAGAATTAGTAGATAATGTTAAAGATAGTAAGGTACCCGTTTATATGCTTTGAAATAAAAAAACTAAAGATGGCGAAATAAAAACACGTTACCGTTACTAAAGAACAGTATGATAAAGTAAAAGAAGGCGATAATATCTCTCTTAAAGATGGAAACTTAGAAATTAAAAATTAAAGGAGCTAATTAATTAGCTCCTTTAATTTTTGTAGTATCTTTCTCTCAATATTTGCGCTGCTGCAACCATATTTTTCAATGGATAATCGGGTACGGATTTAACGGCCGCTTAGCGAATGTTGCAAAACCACAATCGGGATTTAACCAAATTTTTTCAGGTGGAAGAAACTGTAAAACTTCCTCTACCCTTTCAACTATTTCTTCAACAGATTCAATTCGTTCACTTCGCGGGTTAATACAACCAAACCCTAGAATTATCTTGGTATCTAGAAGTTATTAAAGAATAGTTTTTCTATTTCTCCTGCTCGCGGTGTTGAAAATTCTAGTGCTAACATATCTACATCTAGCGAATCAAAAACTTACCTAATTTATCATATGCACCATGTAATAAAACACTCTCATCTGTAGTCCAATTCCCTCGACATACATGCATTGCACTGGTGACACCTTCATACTTTCTAATTTCTGCAAGTACAGGCGTCAGCAATGATTTTTGCAAATTTTAACTCTTTGTCAACCTTGACTTTTTCTGATAAGGCCCCTCAGTAAAAAGAGTTATCTGCTTTTTCATTAGTAAATACTACCTCTGATAAAATAGGTTCATCAATTTGAATTATTTTGGCTCCACTTTCTACCAATTCACGTATTTCATTACATAAAAGTTCTACAACATCTTCTCCCAATTCACGACGCCCATCATAAACTTTTCCTGTTACTTCTTTTAACCACATTGAACGTGTTAATAAATATGGACTTGGTAAGGTGCATTTTATATCGCCATCTACTAATTCTTTTTAAGATACCAAATTCAAAATCATTAAGTCTCTTTTTGTGTCAAGTTTTTGAAAAAAACATATAGGGCTATTCATCGTATCGTCTGCAGCATCCATTTCTTCTAAACTCTTGCTAAAAATTATCAGTATTATTAGTTAACGACATTACTTCTTCCATATTAAGTAATTTTATACCATCAACAACTTCAGCCACATAACTCATATAATTATCTCTATTTAACTCACCGCTTACTATTACATCAATTCCACATTCTTTTTGTAATTCAACTACTCTGCGAGTTTCTTCCAATAATTTTTTTCTTTATACGCTTTTTCATATTTCGAACTATTATTACTACTTTCTTTTTAATAATAGTAGTTCTTTAGTTCTCGGAAGACTACCTATTAAAGTTGTTGTAAAAGGTTTTAAATTTCGTCATATATACCTCCTAATTAAAAATAAAAAGGCTAGTAATATATTGTTATCACCTTTCCGTTAATCTCTCGTGATTCATTCATTATATCAACTAGCCTTATAACATTATTATGGTTCAACTACTAGATCACTATTAGTCATTATATCTATAACTTCTGACATTGTTGTAGTTCCACCTACTTTAAGGTAATCATCTAAATCATAATAATCTAGACATATTCCACATGAAAGAATTTTAACACCTCGTTTTTCTAATTCTAGTAAATCTTCTAGTGATTCAGATCCTTTTAGTAGTTAATTTTTACTCCTCACCATAAAAACAATATGTTGTGGTAAATGTTCTTTTTGAGAAAGAACATGAATGAACCCTTTCATTAAATTATCTATTAATTCTTGTTCTCCACTTCCCATTCCTGTTGTTTTTATTACAACGTCGTATTTTAAAAGCCATAATAACGCCTCCTTTTATAAATTGTTTAATTATATTTTTAGATTAATATCTATAAATATTATAACATAAGGATTATAACCTTATCAAGGACTTTATAAATCAATATATTTTATTATATTTTAGAATATAATAAATATAATAAAAATACTATACTTACATTTCCTTATTTATAGGTAAATAGATATATAATATAAAATTATATTTTTCAATAAAAAGAAACTCTATATTATAAAGTTTCTTTTTATTGAATTTATTCTTCTGCATATTTAGCTTTACGTGCTGCTTTTTTTCACGCACCGCTTTATCTAATTCTTTTTTTACGTAATCTTATTGATTCAGGGGTTACTTCTAAATACTCATCATCACTCAAGTACTCTAAACTTTCTTCTAATGTCATAATACGTGCTTTTTTAAGAGTTACTGTTTGATCTTTTGTAGAAGAACGAACGTTTGTTTGAGCTTTTGCTTTCGTAATATTTACCGTTAAATCATTTTCACGACTATTTTCTCCTACAATCATACCTCCGTAAACCTCTGTACCTGGTTCAATAAACACTGTACCACGATCCTCTAAACTAGAAATTGAATAAGCTGTCGCTTGACCATTTTCTAATGCAACTAATACGCCATTTCTACGTCCACCAACTTTACCTTTTTGCATAGGTTGGTAAGAATCAAATGTATGATTAATAATTCCATATCCTTTTGTCATAGACATAAATTCTGTGCTATATCCGATAAGACCACGCGCTGGTACATTAAAGATAAGACGTGTTTGTCCATTTCCATCAGCTTGCATATCTACCATGTCACCTTTACGTTGTCCTAGAGATTCAATTACAGCTCCTACACTTTCGTCTGGTACATCTACTTGAACGCGTTCAACTGGTTCACAATCTACTCCGTCAATATTACGGATAATTACTTCTGGTTTAGATACTTGAAGTTCATAACCTTCACGACGTAAATTCTCAATTAAAATAGATAAGTGCAGCTCACCACGTCCACTTACAACCCAAGAATCACTACTATTTGATTCAACTCGAAGAGATACATCAGTTTCTAGTTGTTGCATTAATCTATCTTCTAATTTTCTTGCCGTAACAAATTTCCCTTCTTTTCCTGCAAATGGTGAATTATTTACTAAGAACGTCATTTGTAAAGTTGGTTCATCAATGTGAAGTATAGGAAGTGCTTCTTGGTGCTCAGTAGGACAAACCGTTTCACCAACGTTAATATCATCCATACCACTTACAGCAACAATATCTCCCGCATGGGCTTCTTGAATTTCATCACGTTTAAGCCCAAAATAACCAAAAATCTTTGTTACACGGAAATTTTTAACAGTTCCATCTAATTTCATTAGAGAAACAGATTCTCCAACTTTCATACTTCCTCTAAATACACGACCAATACCAATACGTCCAACATAGTCATTGTAATCTAATAACGCTACTTGGAATTGAAGTGGTTCATCACGATTGTCGACTGGTGTCGGTACGTAATCAATAATAGTATCATATAAGCATTGCATGTTCTCATCTTGTAGATTTGGATCACTTTCTAAAGATGCTGTTCCGTTAATTGCTGAGGCATAGACAACAGGGAATTCAAGTTGATCATCATTAGCACCTAACTCGATAAATAAATCGATAACTTCATCAACTACTTCTTCAGGTCTTGCAGAATCTTTATCAATTTTGTTAACAACAACGATAGGTTTTTAAATTCTGTTCAAGAGCTTTTTAAGTACAAAACGAGTTTGTGGCATAGTTCCTTCATAAGCGTCTACTACTAAAAGAACACCATCAACCATTTTTCATAATACGCTCAACTTCTCCACCAAAGTCGGCATGTCCTGTGTGTCTAGAATATTAATTCTTTTTCCTTTATAATCAATCGCAGTATTTTTTGCTAAAAATAGTAATACCACGTTCTCTTTCTATATCATTAGAATCCATTGCTCTTTCTTCTACATGTTCATTAGAACGAAAAATACCTGATTGTTTTCAGTAGTTCATCAACCAATGTTGTTTTTACCATGGTCAACGTGAGCAATAATAGCTATATTTCTAACATCATCTCTTAATTTTACTGACATTTTTTTCTCCTTAAGTAATTAACTTATAAAATAAATTATATAATATTTTTTTACTATAATAATTATATATCAAAAATAATTAATCTAACTTACCAATAATACCACTATTTTTCCCTACTTGTAAATAAATATACTAGTAATTTCTAATATTTTTTTATAAAACTTTTATTAAATTTAAAGGGTAAATCAAAAAAAGAAGATTGAGAAAAATCTCAATCTTCTTTAATTAATTCACTATTTTATTTTATGGGTGATGAGGAATCATCCATCCTAGTATTCCACTTGCTTGTAGATAAATTATAATACACACTATAATTAGTAAGAAGAAACTGTGTTTAACTGTAAATTTAAGTAAGTCAGATTCTTTTCCAACTAATCCAACCGCTGCTGCTGCAACTGCGATAGATTGTGGAGAGATCATCTTACCCTACAACCCCTCCAGATGCGTTGGCTGCTACTGCAACTAATGGGTCCATTCCAACTCCGTTAGCTGTAACTTGTTGAAGTTTACCGAATAGTAAGTTAGCTGACGTATCTGATCCTGTAATGAATACTCCGATCCAACCAAGAGCCGGTGATAATACTAAGAATGCTTTTTCCTGTTGCTGCTAAAGCAGATCCTAGAGTATTTGACATACCTGAAGCGTTCATGATGTATGCAAATCCTACTACGAAACAGATTGTTAATAATGCTAGTTTAACTTCTGAGAATGTTTCAACAAAAAGTCTTAAATGTTTCTTTCCAGCTAAGTTTAATAATAAACTTAGATATTAATGCTGCAACAAGAATACCTGTTCCAATAGAACCGATAAGATCTAGTTTAAATACAGCTGCAATTTCTTTTATGAGAAATAGAATTCACTATATTGTTGTGGATAAGTGGAACTTTTGGATTAAGAGCAATCGTTTTTAAAGAATGCTTTTAACTGGTTTTTAACGTCCAAACAAAGATAATGATTGTTAATACTACGAATGGAGACCATGCAACAAAGATATCTTTTAATGAATGAGTTGGTACATTTTTGTTTATCTTTTTGATCTTCATCTTCACCTTTAAATCTCCAAGTTGTTTTAGGTTTCAGAATTGAAGTAAAACAACGATAGAAATTAATGATACTAATGAAGAAAGAATGTCAGGTAATTGTTCTCCCATATAGTTAGAACTTAAGAATTGAGCAATCGCGAATGAACCACCAGATACTAATAATGCTGGCCAAACTTCCATAGTTTTCTTGAATCCAGCCATCATTAATACTAAGTAGAATGGAATAAAAATAGAAACTAATGGTAATTGACGTCCAATCATAGCTGCGATTTCAGTTGCAGGGATTGGTGATCCGTTAGCATATGTAGCTAATCCATCTAAAAGCTGTTACTGGGGCTCCAACTGCTCCAAAAGCAACTGGTGCAGTGTTAGCTACCATACAGATACCTGCTGCATATAAAGGTTTAAATCCTAATCCTACTAAAAGTGCCGCTGTGATAGCAACTGGTGCTCCAAATCCTGCCGCTCCTTCTAAGAATGCTCCGAATGAGAACGCAATGATTAACGCTTGAATACGTCTATCATCAGTTAATGATGTAATACTATCACGGATAATCGCAAAGTGACCACTTTTAACTGTCATTTTATATAAGAATACAGATGTTAAGATAATCCAAGAGATTGGAAGTAACCCGTAAAACCATACCGTGAAGAGTTGACATTGCTGCAAATTGAATGGCATTTTGAAGAATACACAAGCTACTATAATTGCAACTATTAGTGTAAGCATTCCTGTTAGCCAACCTTTTACTTTAAAAACCTGCTAGCGTTACAAGATAGAACACTATAGGTATTAATGCAACAAGTGCAGAAATATAAAGATTATCAGCCACCGGCTGTAATAATTGAGTGAATTTTTTTCCATAAATACACTTCTCCTTTTTATAAATATATTTTGTTTATAAAAAAACATTATTTAATATCAAAAACATTCTATTTAATATTATTTTAAAAATATTATCATACTTTTATTTTATTTAGACTTATTATAAATACTTTATTAAATTTAAAGTACAGTTATATAACAATGTTGAAACTGTAATATATCAATCACTGTATTTTACAGTCCCATGTTATATTAGCATGTTTTTGTGATATTTATTTAATGCTTTTTTTCAACTTTACATTTAATATTGTAGCACGCTTTCATAAAAATGTAAAGCGTTTTTAGTTGTTTTATCAATATTCTTTTGCAAATGCTTTTGTAGCAAAGAAAAAGATATATATTTTTGAAATACATTCATTATTTTTCAATATAACAGATTTTCATATTCTATATTTATTTTTGATATATTAGATAATAGTGTTATATTTTTTAAAAATAAGTATAATCATATAATAAAAAAATACATCTTTTTAATGAATCAAAGATGTATTTTCCTAAAATTATAAAATAATAAAGTTGTTTTTTTAATATCGTTGTTTGTCTTTTAATACTCTATTTATTTCTTTTTGTAGCTTCTTTTTGTTTCAAGACATGACGTTTATCATAATTCTTTTTTACCTTTTGCTACACCTATTAGTAATTTAGCATAACCATTTTTTTATATATAACTTTAGTGGAATTATACTAATTCCTACTTCATTTTGTACATTGGTCAAAAACTGCTATTTGTTTTTTTCTTTAATAGTAATTTTCTAACACGTAGTGGCTCATGATTAAATCTGTTCCCCTCTTCAAAAATGTGATATATGCATATTATAAACAAACATTTCTCCACGTCTTGATTGGCAATATGAATCTTTTAGATTTATTCTACCACGACGTATAGATTTTATTTCTGTACCAGTTAAAAACTAATCCAGCCTCATATGTGTCTTCTATAAAAATAATCATGGTTAGCTTTCTTATTTTGAGCTATTACTTTTATCTCTTTATTCATAGACTTCATCCTCTATTTTTTTCTTTATCAACGATTTATGTTTTAGTATTTTAAAAATCAATCTCTTGATTTTCTAAATCAACATTAGCAACCTTTACGATTACCTCATCTCCCAAACGATAAATCTTTTTGTTTCGACGTCCTATTAAGATCATATTTTTTTGATCGTAAGTATAATAATCATCATTCATTGTCTTAATATGAACTAAACCTTCTATCCCTTTACTTTCTAGTGTTATAAAAGATTCCAAAGTTTGTTACACTTGAAACCATCCCTCTAAAACTTTGTTCTTGGTATTTCAACATATACTCACACTTTTTTCATTTTTATCAACTTCGCGCTCACAGTCAACAGCACGTTTTTTTCATATTCAGATGAACTTCTGCTAACTCTGGAAGTTTACAAGCGTAATGCTCCAGTGTTTTTTCACTTACATCTCCTTCAAATAAGTATTTTCTAATCATCCTATGAACCAATAAATCTGGATATCTTCTTATTGGTGATGTGAAATGAGTATAGTATTTAGTAGATAAGGCGAAATGTCCAATATTAGATGTTGAATAGCGAGCTTGATTCATCGTTCTAAGAAGGATTGTTGATAACATAGGCTCAACTACCTCTCCTTTAAATTTTTTTAAGCATATTAGCTAAAAATATAAGGAGATATTTCATCTACCTTCCCTTTTTGTTCTATATCCAAAACTAGCTGATATATCAAAAAAACTGGCGTAGTTTTTCTATTTTTCGGCTCTTCATGAATACGATAGATAAACGGTACTTGCATCCAGTAAAAATGTTCTCCTATTATTTCATTCGCACTTAGCATAAAGTCTTCTATTAGTCTTTCCGATATCCCTCTTTCTCTTAGAACTATATCTAAAGCGTCTCCATTTGAATCAACAATAATTTTTGACTCTTCCTTATCAAAATCAATCGCACCTCTTTTTTCACGATTGGTCCGAATTTTTTTCGACAACTCTAATGCTGTCTTTAACATAGACAAATATGGTTTATATTCTTCTACTGTCTCAGCAACATTTTTCATAAACTTCATTAACTTTCTTATAAGTTAAACGTCCTTTTGATTTTATTATAGCTGGGATATATATCATAACTTTCTGGGAAGCCTTTTTCTGAAAAATCAATATCACAACAAATAGTATATCGCAATACATCTGGATTTAATGAACATATATTATTAGATAGTTTCCTTGGTAGCATTGGTACAACTCTATCAGCCAAGTATACACTACATCCCCTATCTGCAGCTTCCTTATCTAATGGACTATCTTCTGTTACATAGCGACTAACGTCTGCTATAAAGACTTTTAATCTATAACCCTTTTTAGTTTTCACAACAGAAATAGCATCGTCTAAATCCTTTGCATCATCTCCATCTATTGTGACTACCATTTCTTTTGTACAATCACGATAGCTATCATCCATTGTTATTTCATCGCTTATAACTTTTGTTTGTTCTTCTACTTCTTTTGGAAATTCATTAGGAACACCATGCTTATAGATTACTGATAGTATATCCATTCCAGGGTCATCCTTATGCCCTCAATGTTTTTTTATTATTATTCCTTTTATGATCTTTCAAAACTCACTTTAGAATAATCTGTTATCTCAACTAATACTTTAGTTCCATCAACTAAATTAAAATTTTTAGAATTAATTATTTTAATATACTTATCTATATTTTTATCATCACTCTTTTACAAAAGAGAAAAATTTTAGCATTGGTTAACGTTCCAACAGTATACTTAGTATTTCTTTTCTAATACCTTTTTGGACTATACCTTCTAAATTGCGCTCATCCTTATATACACTATCAATTTTTACAAATACTTTATCACCAGTCATAGCACTTTGAGTAAAGCCTTTAGGGATATAAACTTCTATTCCTAAACTTTCTACATAAACAAATGCAAAACCTTTTTGATGCAATCTAATTATTCCCTCTAAACCTAATTGTTCTTTTAACATAAAGAAATTTTTTTCATTAGGTAGTTGTACTATAGTCGATTTTTGTTCTAATTTTTCTACATGCTTAATTAATTCAACAAAAATCTTTTTGCCGATTCTATATTTAACTTCTCTTTTAAATCTTCAATACTTAATACTTTATGTTCTTTTGAATAAACTTAAGATAATTTCTGACATATAACCCTCCTTTGTCCTAAATTTATCACTATAAAAAAATAAACCTAAAATGAGTTCACATTTTAGGTTTATCATTTTCAGTCTATAATTTTAACCAAGTAAGACACACTAGCGAAATAACAAATATTACTGCTAACACAATTGTAATTCGTTGTAAAAACTAATTCTGCTCCTCTTACTTTTTGTTTCCCAAACAATTCTTCTGCTCCACCAGTTAATCCCGATAGACCACCAGACTTACTTTCTTGTAATAAAACTACTATAATTATAAGTATACTACTTATCATTGCTGTTGCCATTAAAAAAAGTGTGCATACTCTCCTCCTAAAAATCTAATTCATTTATTATAACATCGCATTTTATCATAACATATTTTATGACAAAAAGCAAATTTATTAAACAATCTTGGTGAAGATAATTCTTCCTGATGAAGTTTGAAGAACACTTTGAACTTCTACCTCTATATTTTTTTCCTACATAGCGTTTTACCATTCTCTACGACTATCATAGTTCCATCTTCTGTATAAGCAACACCTTGGTTATTTTCTCACCTTCTCTTAGAACTAGGACTTTTTAAGCGTTCACCTGTTGTTAGAATAGGCTTTTACCGCATTACTTAAGTCATTAACATTAAGTACTTTTAATCGATTGTAATGTTGCAAGTTTATTTTAAATTATAATCTGTTGTTATTATAGCGCATTTATACTTTTAATGCATAATCTATTAATAGATTATCTACACCTTTATGTTCGCTATATTTATAGTGATTATCTATTTCAAATCTATTTCTTTTCATCTTTTGGAGATCCTCTACACAGTCAAGCCCTAGTCTTCCCTTAGCTCGCTTTAGCGGATCTTCTGAATCGGAAATAAGTTGCAATTCTTTTTAACACAAAAATCAGGTACTATTATTTTCCTTCTAAAAAAATCCTGTTTTAGCAACATCATGAATACGCGAATCTATAAGTGCACTAGTATCAATTACCTTTGCCATAACTTCTTGAAGCTTTTTAGATTTTTGTTTAGCTTCTTTGTCCTTATTTCTATTACTAAATCGAAACGCATCAAAAAAATACTTATAAATTCTCCACCTCGACGATAACCTAAAAATTAAACCAAGGTACCCAAAAACAACATAAATAACTGAAGAAATTATCCTCCCATTATTCCAGCACCTGCTATTACATTAACTGCTGCTGATAATAATGCTGCTACTAGTAACCCTAATATTAATCCTATCGTAGTAAATACAATTTTTTTGAATAGGAGTTTTTAGATAAACGATCTTCTATTCTTTTTCATAGTTGTTACAAATTTATCTGAAAAATAATAAAGACATTAAAACAAAAACTACAGTAGTTCCTATAGTAACAACTAGTCTTAAAAGTCGTTTCATTCATCGTTGGAAAAACATTATAATTTAATAAGATACCTGTTGATAAAGTCCCTATAGTTATTCCTAAAAATAATGAAACTACTATTAATACTTTTTAACATAAAATCACTCCTTTTTATTTTTTTATAACAAATCTTTTAAATTAAGTATCTAAATAATATAATTAGTAAAAAAATATAGGTTACTAAATAATTTACTACTTAATAAAAAAACATACTATGTTTCTATTCTACTACAACTTATTTAAAATTAATATAATTTTTATAAAAAAATTTAAAAATATTTTTAAGTAAAAATATCTTTAATCAGCCCTTGAAAATTAATATATGAATTTATAGAAGAATAAGTTGAAATTCTACAACAAAAATTTCAACTTATCTCTTTCTAAAATACACTTCCAAATGCTACATCTAAGCATTCTCTAATATCTTTTACTGGTATAATTTCTATTCCTGGTGGAAATTCCGTATTTTTCATATTTCCAGCCGGGACAATCGCACGTTTAAAAGCCGTGTTTTTTTGCTTCACTTATTCTTTTGCTCAATACGACTAACACGTCGAACCTCTCCAGTTAAGCCTACTTCTCCAATAAAACAATCATTCATATCGACTGCTATATCTTTAAAACTTGAAGCAACAGCAACAACTACACCAAGGTCTACCGCGGGATCATCTATTCTAACACCACCAGATACCTTTACATAAACATCTTGTTGTTGCAACAAATATCCTACTTTTTCTCAAGAACAGCCATAAGTAAAATCAACTTATTGTATTCTAGACCTGATGATACACGACGAGGATTATTAAAAGCTGTTGGAGTTGTTAAAGATTGGATTTCTACCAATAATGCTCTACTACCTTCCATTGTACTTATTATAGTAGCACCAGCTAAATTTTTACTTCTTTCCTCTAGGAACATCTGTGAAGGATTGGCTAAATCTTCTAATCCACTAGATTTCATTTCAAAAATTCCTATTTCATTCGTAGATCCAAAAACGATTTTTTTACCGCTCGAAGCATCCGATAACTATGTTGACCTTCTCCTTCAAAGTATAGAACTGTATCAACCATATGTTCAAGCATACGAGGTCCCGCTATTGTTCCTTCTTTAGTTACATGTCCCACAATGAATATGGCAATATTTAAACTCTTTTGCAATCTTCATAAGTTGTTGAGTACACTCACGAACTTGAGTAATACTTCCTGGTGAATTTTCTAAATTTGGATTATATATAGTTTGTATTGAGTCAATTACTAAGAATTTAGGTTTAACTTTTTACTACCTCATATATCAAGTTTAAATCTGTCTGTGCATATACATAAAGTTCATCTGTATTATTTTTTTCAACCTATCTGCTCGGATTTTGACTTGTCTTACCGATTCTTCCCCAGTAACATAAAGAACATCATGTTCTTTTCGCTAAATATGCTGATATTTGTAATAATAGCGTTGATTTACCAATCCCTGGATCTCCTCCTAAAAGAACTAGTGAACCTCCAACGACCCCGCCACCAAGAACTCTATTTAGTTCTTGACTATCTGTTAGAGTTCTCGGAACATCTTGAGTAGACACTGATTTTAGTTTTTCCAGCCTCTAAACGTTCTGTATCACTACTTGTTGGAATAAATGCGGTATGTTTTGTCTTTTTGTGGAGTTTCTACCACTTCTTCCATTGATGCCCATTTTTTTACAACTTGGGCATCTCCCCATATATTTTAAACTTTGATAACCGCAGGCATTGCATTCATATTTCACATTTACTTTTGCCATAATTACCTCTTAGTCTTTTTAACCACAAATTTATCATTCTTATAGTCAATATTGATAATCCCACTTAGTTCAGGATTTCTTAATAGCTCTTCACTCAATAAATCTTCGATATTTTTTTGAATACTACGTTTTAATGGACGAGCTCCATATTCTTTAATACTTCCATCTTCAACAATTTTCGCCATCGCTTTTTAGTAAGTTTGATAGTTATATTTCTATCTTCTAAGCGTTTTCGATAAACCTTTAATTAACAATTCAGATATTTTTTTCTAATTCTTCTTTTTCTAGAGTTTTGAAGACTATAATATCATCAATACGGTTTAAAAATTCCGGACGATATTGTTTTTCAATGCTTCCATCATTGTATTTTGAACATTTTATAATCATTTTTGATTGATTCACTTCCTCCAAAAACCAACAAATTTCTGATCTTTAAGTTCACTAACTCCAACATTTGAAGTCATAATGATAATTGTGTTTTTTTAAAATCGATTGTTCGACCAGAAGCATCTGTTAAACGACCATCATCTAATACTTGTAGTAAAAATATTAAATATTGATGGATGTGCTTTTTCTATTTCATCAAATAATACTAAGAATAAGGTTTCTGACGGACTTGCTCTGATAATTGACCTGCTTCTTCATAACCAACATATCCTGGAGGAGCTCCAACTAATCTACTAATTGAATGAGGTTCCATATATTCACTCATATCAATTCTTATCATGTTATCCTCTGAGCTAAACAATGCTTCTGATAAACTTTTAGCAAGTTCTGTTTTCCCTACACCAGTTGGCCCTAAGAAAAATGAAACTTCCTATTGGGCGGTTTTCCGCCTTGAAGCCACTTCTTGCACGTCTAACTGCTTTAGCAAGGCTAGTTACTGCCTCATCTTGACCGATTACGCGCTCATGAAGAATTTCTTCAAGTTTTAATAATCTTTCACTTTCTGTCTCAGTAAGCTTTAGTAACCGGAACTCCTGTCCATGCTGCTAATACCTCCGCTACATGATCTGATGTGATTTTTATTTTTCTTTACTCAAGCTATCTTGCCAAGAAATTTTAAATTGCTCTATTTTTATTTATAATTTGATTAACTTCATCACGTTTTTGTGCTGCAATCTCAAACTCTTGATTCATTACCGCTCGATCTTTTTCTTTATTTAAACGACTAAGTTCTTCTTCATATTCTTTAAGTTTTTTTCTGGTGATTTGTAAAATCTTAATTTAACTTTTGAACATGCCTCATCAATCAAATCAATAGCTTTATCTGGTAAACATCTATCAGTTATATATGTTGTACTTAGTTTCACGGCAGCATCTATCGCCTCATCTGAAATCTCTACATTATGATGCTCTTCATATTTATGACGTAATCCTTTTAATATTTCTATAGAATTTTCCGTACTAGGTTCTTCTACTTTTAATCGGTTTGGAAACGGCGCTCTAAAGCTGCATCTTTTTCAAAGTATTTTCTATACTCTTCTGTTGTAGTTGCACCTATACATTGAATCAGTCCACGAGATAGAGCTGGTTTTAATATGTTTGATGCATCAGCACTACCTTCTGTTCCACCTGCTCCTATGATTGTATGTATTTCATCAATAAATAGAATAATATCACCAGCATCTTCTATTTCTGAAATAATATTTTTTTAATCTTTCCTCAAACTCTCCACGGTATTTAGTTCCAGCTAACAAAGTCCCCATATCAAGAACCATAACTCTTTTTCCTAATAAATTACTAGGAACATTTTGTGAAATTATTCTCTCTGCTAAACCTTCTACAATAGCTGTTTTCCCTACACCTGGTTCTCCAATAAGAACAGGATTATTTTTAGTTCTTCTATTTAATATTTCAATCATACGTGTAATCTCTTTATCACGTGCTAATACTGGATCCAATTTATTATTAAATGCATCTTTAGTTAAATCTTTTTGCTAGAGAATTTAACGTTTTAGTTTTTGCCGAACTATCTTCGGGCATATCTAATTTTTTTGAAACCATCAAACAACTTAGCGAATAACCCTTGACTTTGTTTTAACAGTTCAAATAGTTCTGTTATCATCGCCTCTACATGTACATTTAGTTTTTTTCTTTTAGTAATCTTACCGCTGTACTAGTTTGTTCATTTAATAACGATAGTAATAAGTGCTCACTCGTTACTACAAAGCTAGATGTATCATCAGCAAACTGTTGACTTTTTTCTATTGTTCTCACAGCACCATTTGTATAATCAATTTTTCATAAGAACATTGCGATAAAAATCTGTTCCTTCTAACTCACTCTCATAAAATTCTACAACATTCTTTTCTAAAATCGTCATAGTAGATGCCATATTTTATTTAATGTTCTACAAGAAAGAGTATTATTCATGCTAAGCATCGCAAGCAATAAATGTTCAGTTCCTACAGCCTTAACACCAAAATCGTTAGCTTCTTCTTTGGCAGTAGTTAAAACCATAAGAGCCGTTTCGTTAAATCTTATATACATAACTCTATCCTCTCTTATTGTATTTTTATATTGGTTAAAAATTTTACTGTTAAATCTTTTTAAATTTGTTTTTGTTTTATGTTGCAACTTTTCAGCTACTTCTTTATCTATATAATTTAAGCATTCGTTATGAACCGCAATAATAGTTTCTAGACTGTTTAAAAAAATGATTATAATCAAATTTTTTTCTATATATTCTTTATCAAGTAAGATTTTTAGCTATTCTTACAGCTTCATCTAACTCTATTATTTCGTCATCCATAGTATCAATTAAATAATCTATGTAATCTTTATTTGTATGAAGTGTAATTTTGGTAATTCTAATAAAACCACCTCCACCTCGTTTTACTTTCTATTATAAAATCCATGTTCTGGTGTGAAACGAGTTTTTATAACATAGTTTAATTGAGATGGTACACAATCGAAATTTTTTTGTGCAACATTACTTCTTTTAATTATTATATGATCTTCTGGAGCTTCACTAAAAAGTTTTTTTATATATTCTTCAAGAATATCCGTCATATTACTACTATTATTATTCATAAGGCCACCTCCTTTATTGACTAAAATTGACCTTTAACTAAATTATACTACACAAATATATTTTTGTACACAAAAAGATAATCAATTATAGCAAAAAGAAATGAAATATACTCTCATTTGAAAATAACAAATATAGCTTGATATTTTTAATAAAAAGAAGAGTCATAAGTTTTTACCCTATGACTCCTAAAAAATTATTTTTTTGCCTTTTTGATCTTCTATTGAATATTAAATTCATAACAATCGCCACTATTGTTCCAAGAACAATTCCACTATCTGTAAACATACGAATAAAACTTGGAAGTTGAGCAAATGCTGTTGGTACTGTCGTTACTCCTAAGCCAAGTCCAACAGAACATGCAATAATCATTAAATTCTCTTGTTTTGCAAAATCTGTACTACCTAACATTTTAACTCCGTAAGCAAGAACCATTCCAAACATACTTATCATCGCTCCTCCTAAAACAGGTTGCGGTACAATAGTAGCAAGAGCTCCAATTTTCGGAATAGATCCAAACACTAAAAGAATAAGAACCATCACATACATTACTCTTTACTCTTAACCCCAGAAATTTGAACAAGACCTACATTTTGTGAATATGTAGTATAAGGAAAAGCATTAACAGTAGAACCAATCATAACAGCAAGCCCTTCTGCAAAATATCCACTACGTAAATCTTTTTCCCCTATTTTTTTATCACAAATATTTCCTAGTGCATAGTATACACCTGTTGATTCTATCATGCTAACAATACCTACAATAACAAAAGTTAAAATAGCACTAGCACGAAATTCGAACCCAGAAAAATTTAAATGGTGTTGGATGTTGGAAACCAAGAAGCATTTGATACTTCAGTAAGGCTAACCATCCCCATAAAACTTGCAATAATAGTACCTATAACAAGACCTAATAAAATAGCAATAGATTGAATAAAACCAGTTGTAAACTTGTAAATTACTAAAATTATTGCAAGGGTAATACAAGCAAGAACAATATTTTTTGGATTACCAAAATCAGGTGAACCTTGTCCTCCCGCAATATAATTCATCGCAACTGGTACTAATGTGATACCGATAATAGTAACTAAACTTCCTGTAACCACTGGTGGAAATAATTTTTGCAACCTTAGCAAAAAAATGGAGCGATTAGAACCACCACTAATCCAGAAATAAAAATAGAACCATACATAGTTGCTAGACCTGCACTATTCCCTATCGCAATCATTGGAGCAACCGCAGTAAAAGTACAACCTAAAACAACTGGTGAGACCAATACCTACGAATTTCCCTTTGTAAACTTGTAGAAATGTTGCCACCCCACACATGAAAATATCAACTGATACCAAATACGTCGTTTGTTCAGCACTAAGTCCTAGACCCGCAGCTACTATAATCGGAACAATTACAGCTCCTGCGTACATGGCAAGAACGTGCTGCAAACTTAAAATAAAAAGTTTTCAAAAATAAATTCTCCTTTATATTTTTGCACATAAGACTGTAAAAAGTAAGTTTTTCGAATTCTTCTATAAAAATAAAAACTCGCCTATATTATAAAAATAATATAGGCGTAATCCTCAATATACTAATAAAAATTAGAATAAAATACTAAGAAAGCCCATAGTCGTTAAATTTACGGTTAAACGGTAGAAACTCATAAAGCCATATTCTTGCAGTTATATGTGCATATTTATTCTATTAATATATCAATTTTTATTTATAAATTCAAGTGTTAAATTAAAATTTTTTATTATTTTTCTTAATTACTTAAATATGTATAATTAAATAATCATATATAACTTTTTATATTATCAAGTTGCTATGTACTCATAATTTTATAACCTCATTATACTCCTTACAAAAAACAACTTGAATTAATCCTGGTAGTTAATATGTAAATTGTTCTACCAATTTTGCTCTGTCAATTAAATTTTTTTATAAATTTTTGAATGTTCTAACAAGTAGTTATGAGAACCTTGACATTCGACTATTCCATCATTCAAAACTATTATTTTATCTGCATTTTCTATTGATTTTTAATCTATGAGAAATTACAATAACTGTTTTATTTTTATCAGATTATTTAGGCTATCCTGAATTTTTCTCATTTTCAACGTCTAATGCTGCAGTTATTTCATCCAAAAATTATTATTGGTGCATTTTTCAAGAAAGCTCTAGCAATAGATAACCTTTGTCTTTCCCCACCTGATAATGTAGCACCATTTTTCTCCAATAACTGTATTATATCCGTTTTTCTAAATTATCAATAAAGTCACAGCATGCCATCTTAGCTGCTTCTATAACTTCTTCATCAGTAGCATCACTTCGTCCTATCCTAATATTTTCTAAAATTGATGTATTAAACAATACTACATCTTGGAATACTATAGATACATATTTATACAAAGAATTTGTTGCTATGTCTTTTTATATCATGATTATCAATAACTATCTTCCCATCATCATAATCATACAATCTCGATATTAATTTTAATATACTAGTTTTACCACAACCAGATACTCCTACTAGAGCTGTTACTTCATTTTGCTTAGCTATAAAACTAACATCTTTTAAAAACTGGATATTTTTTTATCGTAGCCAAACTTCACATTTTTTTAGTTCAATATCAAAAAATTATTTAATTCTACTTCTTTTCCCTCTTGAATTTTTGTTTCTTTTATTTCTTTAATACGTTTTAATACGAGCATCTAAATAAAATAGCTCAGATGTATTTGCTCCTAAACCATCTACGATATCCTTCATCTTCATAGCAACAAATATATAACCTATTAAGTATAGTAGATTAATACTGCCATTAGCATATAAATTCGCACCGACAATAACTACTACAGCTAAAGTTCCTTGCGTAACAACCCATGATAAAAATAAAGGGATAAACAGCGTGATTTCCATCTTAAACATCATCTTTTCACTTTCATCCATATCCTTTATTTAATTTTTCTCGTATTTTATTTCCTAAGCCAAAACTCTTAATATCTTGCTGTAGTTCAATTGCTTCTTGAAAACTATCCGAGTTTTGGCGTAATTTGTCATAATGTTTTTATGATTTTTAATTGCAATTTTTTTGATACAAGTATCAAAGAATAACTTAATACAACCGGAATAATTATAGATAGACCTAAGTATATATTACCTACTAGCATTAGCACCGACATAATAGGAAAGAATAATACAAAAACCTATTATTTTTTTGCCATTGCATGACTCATCGCATGTTCTATAGCTTCTACATCCTTCATAACTGTCTGACTAATATCTGATAAGTCATGTTTTAGAAAAAAATATGCAAGTGGCAAATTACTCAGTGTTGTTGCTATATCTGTTCTTAGATTTGCACTTTCTCTATAAGTTGAACTATATAAAGCATCATATTCTTTCGCCAAAAGAATATACATAATTACTAATATAAATATTGAAATACCAATATACAAAAGTATCACTCTTAACATTTCCTAATAATAATTCATCAACAAGAATCATCAGCAAAATTGCAGAAACATATTACAAAAAAATACTAAGAACGAAAGCATACTTGCCTTCAAAAAGATCACTTGCACCTTGATTGGTTAATGCAAACCATTCTTTAATTTTATTTTTCATAATTAACCCTCCATTCATTTGCTACACTGTATAAGTTTTGGAATTTTCTATATCTGCTATCTATACTCATTAGTTGACTATCTGTCCCTCTTTCAATAATCTTTCCATCTTCCATCACTAATATTTCATCAACATTTCTTATACTTGGTAACCTATGTGCAATCATAATAACAGTCTTATCTTTTATTAAATTTGAAAAAGGCTTGTTGCAACTCATATTCATTATCTGGATCTACCGCTGCACTAGCTTCGTCCATAATAATTATTTTTGCATCTTTTAATATCGCTCTTGCTATTGCAATTCTTTGTTTTTCTCCTCCTGACAGATAGACCCCTTCTGTACCTATAAGAGTCTGTTCTCTCAAATCAAACTTTTCAAGAATACTATCACATCCTGCTAACTGTAAAGCATTCATAACTTCTTCATAAGTTGCATCTTCCTTACCAATTTTTACATTCTCATAAATAGTAGCTTTAAATAGCTTAACATTCTGAAAAACAAAAGCAATATTATTTATTAAGGCATCTTCTGTATATGACTCAATATTTTTACCCCCTATTTTTATAACTCCATCATTTATTTTATAAAAACCCTGAGATTAATTTTTGCTACAGTAGATTTCCCGCTTCCAGAAGCCCCAACAAGTGCATAGCATTTTATTCTCTTCTAAGCTAAAAACTTAAATTTTCGATAACATTCTTATCTGTATATCCAAAGCTTACGTTATCAAATTCTATATTGAAATTATCAAATTTGTTATCATTCCCAAATTTTAAATTATTATTGTTCATTTCTTCAAATAATTTTTCTAACTTTTCAACTACAGACTGTCCCATAAAAGCATACATTGAAACATACATAATAGCCATTAATGATACAAACAGAGTTCCACTTAAAAAAATAACAACATAATCAACTCAACAGTTAGCATCTTCGGATCATCTTTACCTATAAATAGGACTATTATCGGAGTAAGTATCGCAATAAAGCTGAAAAAAAGAACCATTGAAATCCTACAAATCCTCTTTTACATGTCATCGCATACTCCAATGAATATTTTGAATAATTATTAATAGCAGTATTCAAAGCCTTAAATGATTCCACATTTATACCAAAATATCTTAATTACTTGTATACCTCTAACATATTCAACGGTTTCACTACTTAATGTCTCTAGAGATTCTTGATAAATCTTCATAAATTCTTTTTCACCAGCCATCATTGAAAGTGAAATTCCCCCTACCACACAAAGACACATAAGAACTATCCCTACTTTCAAACTAACAAAAATCCTAGTATTAGTAGTAAAAATAGGCATTAGTATTGCTCCTGCATTATCTGGAATTAGGTGTGCTACTATCATATGTGTTTGAGAGGCATTGTCATCTATAATCTTCCTTGTTTTCCCTGAAGGATGTGTATCAAAAAAACTAAAACTCGCCTTTGATAAACCTCTTATACCATATTTTCTAAGATTAGTTTCCAATCTAAAGCCTAATACATGTGTTACCAATCCTGCAATTCCATATAGTAATACCACCTACTAATAATCCAACAATTATTAAAGCATAATGACTTTAGCATCACTAATATTATTAAATATTATTAACTCAACTAAAAATTGACTTAAATAATAGTAAGCAAAAACTTTTAATACTACTGAAGCCATTGACAAGATAATACCCTATATATGCCAAATATTTTTTTCTTTTGGTACGTAAGACAATATTTTTATAAACACTTTAACATAATTTCCTCCTTATTTTATAAATTTTTATTAATATAAAGTCATAGATAAATAAACCTAATAAACCTCTTACATTAATTTTACCACTTCATCTATTAATTGGCAATAATAATTGTATCAATTAAACTCTATCTTACAATTATGCAAAGAAATAATTATAGAGATATTAATTATTCTGTAAGTGAAATAGCTAAAAATAGATGTATATGTTACTACAATATAAAAAACTCGACTTTTTACATCCAATCAAGAAAAATTTTTCAGATAGAAAAGATTAAGATGAAATTTTGTCTCACTAATCTCCATTTATCTTAGCAACAATTCTAATGAAAATAGTAATGGTCTTTTTAGGGGATTACCCTAAAAAGACCGATTTAATAATATTTATTTAGTTAAGGTAGTTGAAAATCTAATTCAATAAACAAATAGAAATAAAAAAATGCCTGAATTTTTAAAACACCATTTTGAAGCATATATACATAAACTTAATTTGTTATGATATATATTTCTTTTTATTTGTAATTTATCAATTTCCTATTCTCTTAACTTGATTTACAATTAATTTAATCTTCATTTTTAGACACTAACATCTTTCCTGAAGCAACTTCTTTTCCTTCTTCGTCTAGAATCACAGCATCAATTCCTAAAAAGTTTACCTAAGTTAGTCTGCAATTCACAAATTATCCTTAATTGATCGCCTGGCATTACTAATTTTTAAACTTAAAAATTTTTTAACACTAGCCAGATAGCCAACTTTATTAGTAATAGCTTCATAATCTACTATTTTATCTATTTCTTCTAATCCAATATAGTCCAAAATACATAACAATCCTGCTGATTGAGCTGCCATTTCAATCATTAAAACACCAGGTACAACCGGCTGTTTTGGGAAATGACCTTAGAAAGTACGGCTCATTTATTGTTATATTTTTACGGCACTCAATTACTCCCTTTTTGTAACTAACTACTTTATCCACTAACAAAAATGGATAACTATGTGGTAACAACTTCATTATAGTTTCTATATTAATCATTATTAATTACCTCTCTATTTATATTAATAAAGCTTCATCTGAAAAAAATTCAATAAATAATATTACACAAATATCATTTCCGTAATAACTCAGATATGAAAAGTTATTTTTACTGCAAGGATTTTTGCTTATCTTTTCCTCCTTTCCCTTTTTCTAACAACTATTTTAATATCTATTGAGTAAATCTTAAAACTTTAAATATCTTTACTATATATAATAAAATTTTTATTCTTCAATTGTCAAATCAAGAGAAATTGTCTATTAAATTAAGCTATAATTTCTTAGACTATTAACCCTATATAAAATATTTTTCTATGAAAATTAAACAATAATCAATTATAGTTGTACAATAACTAGGTTTTATAATAAATACTATCCATAAAAGTACTTCTAACAGGTAATGCCTCTGTTATATCTTTTTCTTTGTTTTATTATTCTTTATATAACTTACTAACACTACTTTATCTTAAGATAAAAAGAAGTTGGTTTCTACCAACTTCATACTCTACTCCTTATCCCTAGAAAAATCTGAAGTAAGGTATGCCATTATAGTTATATATAGCTATAGTGACTACTATTGAATAAATCACCTTCATAGTAATAACTCTCCATTAGTACTATTTGCTCACTTTCATTATACATCTACTACTACTTCTATGCAAGCGTTTGTCTATCTAGTATATACCATCGTATAAATATTTTCTTAGTAGTAAACCAATTTAGATAGTTAAACTTTTGAAACTTAAATCATTTTCTAATTAAATAAAATGCATCCCCCTCCTCTACACTTTTTATTTTTTTAAGGAGACATGTATATGTATCTCTTTCTTAACCTCATAGCAATTAGAAAAACTATTTTTATATAACAATTAAAATATGGTACCTTCTTATTTTATATATAAACAATATATTTTCATTAGATTACTATATATGTTAGCTGGTTTTTATTTTTATTTAATATAATTTAATGCTGATAATAGATAAGAAATTGTTATACTTATAGGAATTCAGTGCTATCAATAAGAAACCATCTTTAATGGCGATACATTATTAATTAGAATACGTATATATAAACGATATCTATCTTTTTATGTATACAAAATGTGTTATAATAATGAAGACAATATACGTAATTAATTATAGTTATTTTTGTATCAATTTTTCTGGTAATTATAGTAAAAATATATTCCAATTTATGATTTATAATCTTGAAAATGATAATGAATGTAAGTACAAGATTATTAGAATTAATATAAAAATATTACTAAAATAACGAAGAAAGGAAATAATTCAAATGAATTAGCTTGAATTAGACGGCTAATTTAAAAATTATTGTTAAATAAGTAATGAATAAAATAAGAAAAAAGCATAATAGAATATTTAAAGAAAGTTTTATTGAATATAAATTAGAGAGTTTTGAAATTAGTAAAAGAAAAACTATTAGAAAAGAGAGCCCTATTACAAGATTTTATTAATTTTATTAAATCAGGAAAAATAAAAAGACTATAATGAAGAGCAACTACAAGCTAGATTTGCTACTGAGGTTTTTGAGAAAAACTCTAGGATATAAAAATAGCTTTTAATGAAGCTTGGGAATATGAATTAGAAAGAAAAACCGATGTAGATGGACAGAAGCCTGACATAGTTTTAGGGAGAATTTACCTCTGATGAATCAAAAGTTATTGCTGTAGTTGAGTTAAAAGATTTTAAATACTATGATTTAGATAAAAAAACAAAATCGTGTAGGTGATAAGAGAACACCAGTTGAACAAGGGTTTGGATATGCCCTAAATTTGGAGGGAATTGTCGTTGGGTTTTAATAAGTAATTTCAATGAAATTCGTTTATATGATAAGAATGATGAAAATCAATACGAGAGATTTTATATTGAAGATCTTGAAGATGATTTTGAGTTAAAAAGATTCTTATATTTATTATCAAAAAGAAAATATTCTTGATAGAAAACTAGATAACTTAATAGATTTAAAAAAATTAAAGAAGAAGAAAAATAGAACGTGAATTTTATACGAAGTATAAATCAATACAAGTAAAAATAGTTTCACAGGTTATTGAAGATAATAAAACATATAATGCTGATGTTCTTATTGAAAAATCACAGAAACTTTTGGATAGATTCCTATTCATAGCTTTTTGTGAGGATAAAAATATAATACCAGCGAATAGTTATAAAACTATGGTGCTTAGTTCTAATGAGAATGTAACTAAAAATGAATTATTTACTATGTTATGTAGAAATATTGATAAAAGGAAATAAACAAAAAGGAATTAATAAGTTTAATGGTGGATTATTTAAATATTATGAAATATTAGATGATTTAGTGTTAGATGATGTTATATTTTTCAGAATTAATAAAAACTTGCTGATTATGATTTTAATACTGATGTCGATGAAAATATTTTTGGGGCGTATTTTTCGAACAGAGTATCAGCGATTTAGAAGAGTTGAAAAATGAAGCTTTAGGTATTGAGACAGATAAGAAAAAGGTAAGAGAAAAAGATGGTGTATTTTACACGCCGAGTCGTATAACTAGAGGAATAGTTGAGAAATCCATTGGAGAATATCTTAATGACAAAAAGTTAGAATTGGGTTATGAAAAATTACCGGAGTTAACTGATGAAAGTATTGAAACGCAACGTGGTTTTAAGTGCTAAAGCTGAAAAACACCTGGCTTTTTGGCGTGAATATCGTAGTAAGGTATTAAGTATTAAAGTTATTGATCCTGCGTGTGGATCTGGAGCATTTTAATCGCAGCATATGATTACTTGAAAAAGAACTTGATGAAATTAATGATCGTATTGCGGATCTTAAAGGGCGTACTCAAGAACTTTTCGATGGGGATGAGATGTATGATGCCAGCCTTGAGAATGAATATTTAATAAAAATGTCTATATGGTGTTGATTTGAATCCTGAAAGTGTTGAGATAAGTAAATTGTCACTATGGCTTAGAACATTAACTAAAGATAAACCTTTAACAAATCTAGATGATAATATTAAGAGTGGAAACTCTATTACAGAATTTGATTTTTCATGAAGAATTTTCAAAAAGTCTTCGCAAAAGGTGGTTTTTGATGTAGTCATTGGGAATCCACCGTATGTAGAGCAGAAGAAAATAAAAAAGACATAAAGCATATTTTAGAAGAAAAGTATGATACCTATAATAGTATAGCAGATTTATATTGTTATTTCTATGAATTAGCAGTAAAAATGCTTAAAAACGGGAGGAGTAATGGGGGTATATTACTTCGAATAGTTGGTTAAATGTTGATTATGGAATAAACATTAGAAAATTATTGAATAATTATTATATTATAGAAATTGAGGATCATAACGGAGAAAAAATATTTTTCCGATGCGAAAGTTGATACAAATATTATAATCCTAAAAGAAAAATTGAACGAAAAATACTGATGTGAAAATAGTTTTAACTAAAGAAAATAAGACTTTTTACTTTAATCAAGAAGAATTTGTAGAAGAAAAGGATTTTTATTTTTAGATAATAATCTAGAAAAATTGCGTAAGAGATTAGATGAAAATGGTGAGCCTTTAAAAATTGGAAAAATCAAAATGAACAGAGGTATAGTTACAGGATTAGATAAGGCATTTATCATTGAAAAAGAAAAAGTATGATGAGTTAACCAAAAAGATCGTAAAAATAAAGAAATAATAGTTCCACTTTTAAGAGGAAAAAATATTGGAAGATATGAGATTAACTATCAAGATTTATATTTAATAAACTCACATAATGGATATAAACAAACGCATGAAGAGATACCATATGTGAATGTTGAGAATTTTCCTGTAATAAAAGAGCATTTAGATGAGTTTGAGCCAAAATTATCTGAAAAGAAGTGATAAAAGGACAAACCGCTTATAATCTAAGAAATTGCATATGTAGCAGAATTTGAAAAAGAAAAATTAATTTGGGGCTAAAATGACAAAAAAACTTCTAAGTTTACGTATGATACTAAAAGGATTTTATATCTCTGTTAGGATTTATTATGGTAGGAGAGAAATTAAAATATCTTCTAGCTATGTTGAATTCAAAAACTTATAGAATTTGCATTTTTGAATCTTTTACGGAGGAAAAACTTTAGGAGAAGGATTAGATTTTAGAATTAGTTTTTTTAGAAAAATTACCTATCATAGTCCCAACTCAAGAACAAGAAGAATATCTTACTAATCTAGCTGATAAAATGTTAGAGAGTAAGGAAAAATTATCTAAGCTAAATAAATTGTTAGAATTAGCGGTAAATGATAAAAAACTATGAAATGCAATTAGAATTAAAAGAAAAGATAGATGAGTTAAAACGAAGAAATCCTAGATACAGATTATGCTATTGATAGTTATGTCTACGATATGTATGGCATAACTGCAGAAGAACGAGCGTTAATTGAAGGATAGAATTTTTAATAAGGTAAGGAGTATTTATGCCGAAAAAAATAATAGTTCACGATCTCTATTTTTTTATAGACAAATATGTTAAATTTAAAAATATTAAATGACGATTTTAGTATAGATTACAGGGGAAGAGATAACATTTTCTGAATTTGAAAGTATAATTGAATCTAATCTAGAGTATTGGGAAGAAAAACTTTAGAATCAGAAATGTGTACGGGAATTCGCAATATTTGGAATGTATGGTATGAAAGTATAAAAATCTTAAAAATTATTTGGAAGATGAAGATGAACTTACAAAGGAAAAACTTTATACTTTTATATACAATAATTTTTTTCAAAGCAACTATACTTTACTATCAGATGAGTTAAGATTATATACATTTAATATAGCTAGTCCTACAGATAAAGATAGTGGAATAGCTATGATTCGAATGTTTATTGATTATTATCTAAATAGTTGGGCTAAAGATAATTTATCTACTGCTATAAAAGAATTATGTTTATATTGAAAAATAAGAGTTATATTGGGCAATATCTAAACAGTACAAATGCTTATAGTTTTTACCAGCGTTTTTGTTTTTAATAAAGAGATAAGAAAAAGAAGAAATGCCTTTTAATAATTTTTCAAGAAGAGGTTGTGAAACCGGTAAGTGAAAAAGTAGAGAAAAATAGATTCTCAAATTAATGATAAATTTAAAGAAACAACTAATCTTATTGAAGAAAAAGATAAAGATATTATTAACTTATTCGATGAACACAAAAAAATAAAAATAGATGAATTTAAGACAAAAAAATTAATGAGTGGAAAGATAATAAAGAAAAATCAAATAAATACATTAGAGGAAACTTACAAAAATAAATTACAATTAGAAGCACCTGAAACATTATGGGAGAGTAGACAGAAAAATATAGGAAAAATCAGAAAGATGGATATGGTATTTATTTGCTTTCATAGTGGGATTGTTAGCATCTGGAGGTTTTTGTTATCAGTATTCATGATTATTTGCAAGGAACAGAAAAAGGAAATACCATTTATTTCTAAATCTTTTATCTATGTTGCATTAATATCTTTTCTAATATATATTATAAGAATTATTATTAAAATTATAGTTTCAAGTCAACATATGTCGATGGAATATGAACAAAAAGCAGCTTTAACAAGATTTTATCAAGCATTAATTCAAGATGGAAAAGAAGTAGATAAGGAAGAAAAATTAATAATTTTTAATGCTTTATTTAGAAAAACAGATACAGGATTAATTAAAAGTGGTAATTCTAATGATATAGATTTATTGTTAAGCCAGCTTTCTAAACTACCGAAATAAAAATTCAAGATTACAAATTATTATAAATAAAAAAATAGATTATTTTTAGAATCTGGCTATACAATAAGTCCGGAGCATGGTTTTTCCATGCCCCGGATTTATTATTTAGCTAAAAAGCAAGGTGAATATTCACCTTGCTTTTTACTAAATCAATT